>Ga0208695_1000089_pt1 | contig 125385 bp, 104 predicted proteins | sample AD_UKC111_MetaG_FD_184449 | JGI IMG/M metagenome (GOLD analysis project Ga0208695, IMG submission 184449) | Active sludge microbial communities of municipal wastewater-treating anaerobic digesters from Hong Kong - AD_UKC111_MetaG (SPAdes)... | ecosystem: Engineered > Bioreactor > Anaerobic >... | reverse complement strand
CGTCAACCTTGAGGGCTTTCAGCGGGACGCCGGAGTCCAGGTTCATGGCATCCAGCACTTCGCGGGTCTGGTAAGCAGTGGCTTCCAGGACTGCGCGGGCGAGATGGCCGGCGTTGATGTAGCGGGTCAGGCCAACGATGGCGCCGCGGGCATCGCTCTTCCAATAGGGAGCGAAGAGACCGGAGAAGGCGGGCACGAAGTAAATGCCGCCAGCATCGTCCACGGTCTTGGCCAGGGCTTCGATGTCAGCTGACTTCTGGATCATCTTGAGGTTATCGCGCATCCACTGCACGAGAGCGCCGGTGATGGCGATGGAGCCTTCCAGAGCGTACACGGCGGGTTCCTTGCCAATCTTGTAGCCGAGGGTGGTCAGCAGACCATTCTTGGACTGGATCGGTTTGGTGCCGGTGTTCATGAGCATGAAGCAGCCGGTGCCGTAGGTGTTCTTGGCTTCGCCTGGGTCATAGCAGGTCTGGCCGAAGAGCGCGGCTTGCTGGTCGCCCAGGTCGCCCGCCACCGGGATGCCGTCCAAGCCGGAGTTCTGGCAGTAGCCGTAAACTTCGGAGGAAGGTTTGATTGCCGGGAGCATCGCGCGCGGAACGCCGAGGTCCTTCAGCATGTCGGGATCCCAGTCAAGGGTTTCCAGGTTCATCATGAAGGTGCGGGAAGCGTTGGACACATCGGTCACATGCACACCGCCCTTGGGGCCGCCGGTGAGGTTCCAGATCACCCAGGTGTCGATGTTGCCGAAGAGCACTTCGCCCTTCTCGGCTTTTTCGCGGACGCCGGGGACGTTGTCCAGGATCCATTTCACTTTCATACCGGAGAAGTAGGTTGCCAGCGGCAGACCGACTTTGGTGCGGTATTTATCCTGACCGCCTTCTTTGGCGAGTTCGTTGCAGATCTGGTCTGTGCGGGTATCCTGCCAGACGATGGCGTTGTAGACGGGTTTGCCGGTGGCTTTTTCCCATACGACAGTGGTTTCGCGCTGGTTGGTGACGCCAACCGCCGCGATTTCCTTGATGTCGATGTGAAGTTTGTCCAGCGTGCCCTTGATTACATCCTGGGTGGCTTTCCAGATCTCAAGCGGATCATGTTCAACCCAACCGGGTTTTGGATAAATCTGTTCGTGTTCTTTCTGATCATAGCCTACAACTGCGCCCTTGTGATCGAAGATCATAAAGCGGGTGCTGGTAGTACCCTGATCAACTGCTCCTACATACTTTGCCATTGTTTCTCCTTTTTAACTAATTGGTTGATTATCTCTGGGTCTTACTTGTCTGCCCAGGTTTTTGCGGCTGTGTCAAGCAGAAAATACGTGGATGTCGCGCCGGGATCCTGATGGTTCGCGCTCCGTTCGCCTAAGTAACTGGCACGTCCTTTGCGCGCGACCAGTGGAATAGTGGCCAGCATGCCCTGGTGAGCAGCGTCCGCGGATTTGCGCAGTGCCTCTCCAATCGAAAGGTTCTGACTTACCGCTTCTTTCAGGGCTTCCAACGCGGGCTGCATCGCGTCCACCATGGTTTTTTCCCCTGGGACCGCTTTCCCGCGCATCTGCACGCCCTGTTCAGCCGCTTCCAATCCAGCGCACCAATCTGCCAGTTCCAGCTGTTCTTTGCCCGCAAAGCTTTTACTGAGCTGCATGAAAACCGTTGAGTACAACGGACCGCTCGCGCCGCCAACGGAGGAAAGCAGCGTCATTCCCACGCTTTTCAGAATAGTGGGAATATCACTTGATTCCACCGAAGGCAGTTTGCTCAAAACAGCTTTAAAACCCCGATTCATATTGGCTCCGTGATCCGCGTCGCCAATTTCCCGATCAAGGTCGGTTAGATATTCATTGTTTTCCTCAATGACCTGGGCAAAATTCTTGATCCAGGCTAAGACGTCATCTCTTGATATAGCCACGTTTACCTCGAATAAGGGGTTCTGGAGTGGGCATACCACTCCAGAACCTGTTTACATAGTTACTAAATTCCCCAACGCATTCCAGCTGTCTTCACCGGAGCGTCCCAGAGTTTGGTCAGGTCAGCATCCATCTTGAGCAGGGTGATGGAAGTGCCGGCCATTTCAAGACTGGTGATATAGGGACCAATCAGGTGGCGGATCACTTTGATGCCCTTTTCCTCCAGCAGCTTTACCGCTTTGCGGTAAATGATGTAGAGTTCAATCAGGGGGGTGCCGCCCATGCTGTTGACAAAGAGCAGTACTTCATCGCCAGCCTTATATGGCAGGTCCTCAACGATTGGGGTGAGCAGCATTTCGGTCACTTTGTCGGCGGGTTCCAACTTCATGCGGGTCCGTCCAGGCTCGCCGTGGATGCCGATGCCAATTTCCATCTCATCTTCGGGCAGGTCAAAGGACGGTTTGCCGACGTGCGGAACGGTGCAGGACGTAAGGGCCATGCCCATGCTGCGGCCGAGACTGTTGACTTTGCGGGCCAGTTCAGCGCACTCTTTGAGAGAGCGGCCTTCTTCGGCGGCGGCGCCAACAATCTTTTCCATCAGAACGGTCAGGCCAACGCCGCGCCGTCCGGCAGTCCAGGTGCTGTCTTTAACAGCCACATCGTCATCCACCACGACGGATTCCACTTCGATGCCCTCTTCCTTTGCGAGGTCGGCGGCCATTTCGAAGTTCATCACGTCCCCGGTGTAGTTCTTGACGATATGCAGCACGCCCGCGCCGCCATTTACAGCTTTGGTAGCTTCGAGCATCTGATCAGGGGTCGGGCTGGTGAAAACGGCGCCCGGGCAGGCGGCGTCCAGCATACCCATACCGACAAAACCACCGTGCATGGGTTCGTGACCGCTGCCTCCACCGGAGACGAGGCCTACTTTACCTTTGACAGGCGCGTCCGCCCGGACGATATAGTTCGGATCATAGAAGACCTTAACAATATCCGGGTGAGCAAGTTCAATGCCCTGAAGCTCTTCGAGGACTACATCTTCGGGCTTGTTGATTAATTTCTTCATAAGCAATGTCTCCTTTCTAAATATTTCCCGACCGTTTCAGGAAGATTCCGGAAGCAGCGGTCTGGAATTTGAGAATTAGTCTTTCTTGGGCAGGTTCTTGGCGACGAGCACGTCGTACAGCCAGAAGCCGATGGGGCCGGCGATCGCGGGCACAAGCACGGGCGGGATCAGCCAGTACAGGCCATCAAAGAGGCCCTTAGTGCCAGCCAGGGCGCCGAAGATGCGGGGGCCGAGGTCACGGGCAGGATTGATGGAATAGCCGCTGGGGCCGCCGAGGGACAGACCAATCGCGAGCACGGTGAAGCCGACAATGAGGCCGCCCAGGTTGTCCTTGAGGCCGTTGTTCTTCAGGTCACCGCTGGCAGCGATACCCCAGGTGAGCATGAAGGTGCCGAACAGTTCCGCGATGATGGCGGTAACCATGCTGTAGGGAGTTCCCGCAGCGCCGGCTTTGTCAGCGCCAAAGAAGACTGTATTGTAAACAGCGCCAGGGCCGGTTGACCAGACATTGGGCATGCCAGCAGCCACGAGGCCGTCGCGGTAGATTAAGTACACAGCGGCAGCGCCAAGGAAAGCGCCAATCATCTGGGCCACGATATAGGGCAGGACCTTCTTCCACGGGAAGCCGCGGCGGACTGCCAGGCCAAGGGTCACGGCGGGGTTCAGGTGCGCGCCGGAGACACCAGCGGACACGTACACGGCAATGATGACCGCGAAGGCCCAGCCGATGGTAATGGTGTTCCAGTTGTAGGCGGTGCCTGCAACACGGGGAGCCAAACCAACATTGGCGACCACACCGTCACCAAGCAGGATGAGGATAAATGTACCGAACACCTCACCGATAAACTCTTTGAAACTTCTGTTTTCCATTTTTACAAAATCTCCTTTTTAAATGTGTGAAAAATGAACTTAAAAGTTGGGATAGAACGACCTACAAAAGTATGTACTTTGTTTTTCGTGCCTCCTTTCTTCTGGATGGAAACCAGATACTCTCAGCGGTAGTTTCGTGTGTAGATGTTTGGCGGGAAATGCTGGGGTGAGAATCAACTCCGCCTTACTGTAAAACAGCGTTCATAAGTTTTGGCTAGCTGGTCCTGCCCGCGTTCCTCCTAAGAATGGCGATCCACAACACAACTTCCAGTATTGAACTTCACCCACAAGTGGGCGGCTGGAGTAATCCGAATTGCTTCAAATATAGCATATTGATGGTACAGAGTCAAAGGGATTATACAAGATTCGTATCATCTTTTAATTTTTTATACCAATTTTTGCCTGTTTTGCCTGTTATTGGCCTGATTCAGGCGCCTCTTTCATGCTCAGCGGGTGCTGTTGGAAAAAATCCCACATCACAGCACTGGCATCAATCAAATCTGAAGTTTTTCCGGTTATCCATTCCGGGAGGGGATTTCCGCCGGGCCAGGTGTGGCCACCGCCCCCGATGACGTAATATTCCAGGTCTGCCGCGCAGCCCTCAAAACGCGTCCCTTTTACGCCTGGCGCGGTAGGGATGATTTCCGAGTCTCCGGAACAGCCGTTGTGGGCAGCAAGCTGGCTGACCCAGGTGTCAATATCCGGAAGGAGCATGTTATTTGGCCCGCCCTGCCCGCCGTTAAAGGGAACGATAGGGTCCGCGTCGCCGTGAAAAATAACAGCTGGCACTGCCCGGGATGCCCGGCAGTTCTCCAACGGGGTGACGTAAGCACCGGCAACCGAGCCAAAAGCCGCGGCGCGTTCCGGAAAGGCGCAGGCGAAAGCGACTGACATACCCCCGCCGTTGGAGAGGCCGTTGATGTAGATTCTTGTCGGGTCAATGGGATACGTGCTTTCCAGATCGTCAATCAGGTCGGAAAGAAAACGAATATCCTTGTTGTCAGCGGCAGGGCTGGCAGCGTCCCAGCGCTTGGGGAAGCCAGTGCCGGACGGGTAGACAACCAGAAAGCCGTAGGCATCCGCCAGGGCGTTCCATTGGCTGACGTTAGCCTGGTTGGCAGGCCACTGCGCGAATCCATGCAGAGTGATTACCAGGGGGATTGGCTTTGTGAGGTCAGCGTTTTTGGGTATATGCAGCAAATATCGGCGCTTCTCACCGGAGCTGGTCAGAGTGCCGTAAGTGCGGTCGGCCGCGCCCAGCACCAAAAAGAGGTCAATCGGCAGCAAAATCAAGCCTGCGATGAGAAATAGGAGGAGCCGCGGCGCGCGTTTTTTCATTAGCAGTGGCTGTTGAGCCTAAGAAGTCCTTTTGTAGTGTTTTTGAGGCATCACTGGTATAAGAGGAACACATGAATTATAACGGATGCAGGCAAAATCCGGATAATTTTCCGGCAGATTCGCAATATGCTGATATAATCAGCGAAACTCATCAAATTTGAATGCGAGGCCAAGGGAATCAACACAGGAATTGCCGAACAACGGGAAAGTTAAAAGCCTGGCGTCCATACTTTATATTGTCAGTTTTCCGTGTTTTTGTGTGTGCTCCATCCCTTGAACCACCGTTAGAAACCAGGCATTGTGCCTGAGCACCTGCTCCTTTATAAATGTTGATATTTGCTGCCGGCTGCGTTCTCCCGAATGTTGGACGGCTGCTTTTTGCTGTGATAAACAGTATTTTTGTGAAAAAACTGATTGGAGGTAAGCGTGCAGGAACAATATGATTACATCATCATAGGCGGGGGTGTGGTCGGATGCATGATCGCCCGCTGGCTTTCCCGGTACGAGGGGAAAGTACTGCTCATTGAAAAGGAAGCCGATGTGGGCATGGGCTGCTCGAGCGCCAATACGGCCATCGTCCATGCCGGGTACGACCCGCTTCCAGGCTCCCTGAAAGCCCGCATGAACGTGAAAGGCAACGCCATGTGGGACCAGCTGGCCGGCGAACTCAATTTCGCCTTTGAACGCCGCGGCGACTATGTGGTGGCAATCGGGGATGAGGAACTCCCGCTGGTGCACAAGCTGATGGACCAGGGCAAGAAGAACGGCGTGCCCGGTATGGTCATGATCAGCGGCGCGGAAATGCGTGCGCGCGAGAAGAACATCAATCCCGAAACAAGCGGCGCGCTGTGGGCTTCCACCGGCGGCATCTGCGACCCATTCCAGGTTACTGTTGCCGCGGGCGAGAATGCTGTGATGAACGGCGCGAAGGTTCTGCTGAATACCGCCTTCCAGGATTTCATTATGGAAGGCAAGCGCATAATCGGGGTGCGCACCAACCGCGGAGATTTCCTCGGGCGCTGGGTTATCAACTCAGCGGGCATTTACTCCGATGATGTGATGCACAAAGCTGGTGTGCGGCCGGAGTTCTTCATCAAACCGCGCAAAGGCGAGTACTACATCTTTGACCGCGCGGATGTTTCCATCGATAACGTGCTCTTCCCGGTGCCCTCTGCCAAGGGTAAAGGCATTCTGGTCACCACCACGCTGCACGAGAACACAATTGCAGGGCCGAACGCCACGATTATCGACGATAAGGAAGATACTTCCACCACCAAGGAAGGGTTGGCGGAAGTGGCAGAAGGCGCACTCAAGCTGGTGCCCTCGCTCAATCTGCGCTATTCCATCGCCAACTTTGTGGGTCTCCGCCCGATGGGAAACGGCCCCTGCAAGACGCCCGGCGTGGTTTACAACAACGACTATATCATCGAGATTCCTGAGGAAGTTCAGGGTCTGGTGAACTTAGGCGGCATCGAATCTCCCGGACTGACTTCCGCGCCCGCCATTGCTGAAGAAGTCGTGGACATGCTGCGCGACGCCGGCGAGAAGCTGGTGGTCAAGAAAGATTGGGACCCCATCCGACCGCCGCGGCCGCGCTTCCGCAATATGTCGCACAAAGACCGCCAGCTGCTGGTCGAAATGGACCCCCGCTTCGGTCAGGTCATTTGCCGCTGTGAGAACATCACCGAAGGCGAGATTATCGCCGAAATTCACGCGCCAATCCCCGCGCGCACGTATGACGCCATCAAACGGCGCACCTGGCTGGGCACCGGCCGCTGTCAGGGCGGTTTTGACATGACCCGCGTGGTGAACATCCTTTCCCGCGAACTCGGCATCTCTCCGCTGGAAGTGACCAAGCGCGGCACCGGTTCACAGTACTTATTCCGAGAGACAAAACGGGTGGAGGGCTGAGATGTTATCAAAACAAATCTATGATGTTGTGGTAGTTGGCAGCGGTCCGGGCGGCGTCGCGGCGGCCATAGAAGCCAAGAAGGCCGGCGCGGATGATGTGTTAATCATCGAACGCGATACCGAGCTGGGCGGCATTCTGCTGCAGTGTATCCATAACGGGTTTGGTCTGGAACTGCTGAAAGAAGACCTGCCGGGGCCGGGATACGCCGAGCACTTCATTAAGGAAATGCTGAGCCTGCACGTGGAAGTGCTTTTAAACACCATGGTGATGGACATCACACCCCAGCGCCACCTGTTCCTCTCCAGCAAAGAACACGGTTATGTTGAAATTGAAGCCCGCGCGATTGTGCTGGCGATGGGCTGCCGCGAGCGCACCCGCGCCCAAATCCGCATTCCGGGCATGCGCCCCAACGGCATCTTTACTGCCGGCACCGCCCAGCGCTGGGTGAACGTGGAAGGATACATGCCGGGCAAAGAGATTGTCATCCTTGGCTCGGGTGATATCGGCATGATTATGGCACGCCGCCTGACTTTTGAAGGCGCGCATGTGGAACGCGTGCTGGAAATCCAGTCTTACCTCTCCGGGCTCAGCCGCAACCTGGTGCAGTGCCTGCAGGACTATAACATCCCCCTGCAGCTCAACCATACCATCAAGCGCATCATGGGCAAGAATCGCGTGGAGGCAATTGAGGCAGTGCAGGTGGACGAAAAATGGAACTTCGTGCCCGGCACGGAAGAAATTATCCCCTGCGATACCCTGCTGCTCTCGGTAGGTCTCATCCCGGAAAACGAACTTTCCCGTAAGGCCGGCGTAAAGCTCGACCCGATTACCAGCGGGCCGTATGTGGATGAGACATTCCAGACCAATGTGCCTGGCATTTTTGCCGCGGGCAACGTGGTGCACGTCTACGACCTGGTGGACTGGGTTTCTGAAGCTGGTTTTTCGGCCGGAAAGAACGCGGCGAAGTACGCCATAGCGCTGCGCAACGCTGAAGCCCGCTACACGCCGCTGGTGGCCGGCAAGAACGTGCGCTACGTCGTGCCGCACAAACTGGATAAGAGCACTCTGGAAAAAGAAGACGTCCGACTACAAATGCGCGTTACCCGCCCGATTGAACAGCCGGTGTGGGTGGAAGTGCACGACGGCGAGAACCTGATTACCCGCAAAGCGGAGCGCTACGTCCGCCCGGGTGAAATGGTGACCGTCGTCCTAAAGACCAAGAATTATGCGGACGTTGCCAAATCCAGCAAGTTAACGATTGATATCAACCCGCGTTAGGAGGAAAAATGGCTGAAGAAGTTAATTTCATTTGCACCGCCTGTCCGCAGGGCTGCAGTCTGACCGTACTGATGGAAAACGGGGAAGTGCTGGGAGTGACCGGCAATTCCTGTAAGAAAGGGCTGGATTACGCCCATGCCGAAACCTCCGACCCCCGCCGCATGGTGGCGACCACGGTGAAGATTCGCAACGGTTTCCATCCGCTGCTGCCGGTTTACACTGAACGACCCGTGCCAAAACCATTGATTCCGCAGGTTTTGGCAGAGATTCGCAAAGTGGAGGTTGAAGCGCCAGTCGCAATGAAGTCAGTCGTGTTGGAAAACGTGCTGGGCACCGGCATTAATGTGCTTGCCAGCCGCAGTATGCCCGCCAAGGGATAATGTGTTTTAGAAAGGAAGGAGCGGAGCCGCGCGCGGCTCCGCTTTTTTTGTTTGGGGGCGGATGAGGGCGAGAGGGGGATGCCTGTCAGTCAGAGCCTTGTTGTCCTGAGAGCAGCGTCTTTTGATATTTTCATCCTGATATCCTTTCAGGTGCGAATCGTAGCGAAGGACCTGCTTGTTTTGTTTGTCATCGCGAGCGTAGCGAAGCGATCTCCCTGTTGGCAAAGGAGGAGATTGCTTCAGTCGCTGGCGCTTCTTCGCCATAACGGGCAGACTGCCGCGGTCGCTGGCGCTCCTTCGCAATGACGGTTGGTTCGTCATCGCGAGCGTAGCGAAGCGATCTCCCTGTTGGCAAAGGAGGAGATTGCTTCAGTCGCTGGCGCTCCTTCGCCATAACGGGCAGACTGCCGCGGTCGCTGGCGCTCCTTCGCAATGACGGTTGGTTCGTCATCCCGAGCGCAGCGAAGCGATCTCCCTGTTGGCAAAGGAGGAGATTGCTTCAGTCGCTGGCGCTTCTTCGCAATAACGGGCAGACTGCCGCGGTCGCTGGCGCTCCTTCGCAATGACGGTTGGTTCGTCATCCCGAGCGCAGCGAAACGATCTCCCTGTTGGCAAAGGAGGAGATTGCTTCAGTCGCTGTGCTCCCTCGCAGTGACAAATTGTGTCATCGCGAGCGCAGCGAAGCGATCTCCCTGTTGTCAAAGGAGGAGATTGATTCAGTCGCTGGCGCGCCATCGCAATGACGGCTCGGGCTTTTTCTGCTCTTTCTTTGCTCCAGAACAATTCAAAAAGCGCGTTCTTGCTAGAACGCGCTTTCTCTGTCAATACAAATCTAAGGAGCGCCTGGCTTAATATCCGCTTTCCCCGCTGGGCGACGCAGCACTCTCCCCTGCAGCTTCCTGCACAATCTTAATCCCAGCGCTGGTGCCGATGCGGGTGGCGCCCGCGGCAATCATCTTCATCGCGTCCGCGTAACTGCGTACCCCGCCGGAAGCCTTGACGCCCATATCCGGCCCGACCACCGCGCGCATCAGGGCGATATCCTCAGCGGTCGCGCCGCCGCCCTGGAAGCCCGTGGAGGTCTTGACAAAGTCCGCGCAGGCTTGCCTGGCCAGCAGGCAGGCGGTCACTTTTTCGTCCTGGTTCAGCATGCTGGTTTCCAGGATGACCTTAACCAGCACGTCGTGCCTGTGCGCCAGGCGCACCACTTCGCGGATGTCCTCAGCCACAGCGGCATAATCGCGGGATTTCAGTTTGCCGTATGCCAGCACCATATCCACCTCGCGCGCGCCGTCGGCGATGGCCTGGCGGGTCTCCGCCACTTTCGCTGCCGTGGAAGCTGTGCCCCACGGGAAGCCGATGGTCGCGCCGACCTTGACGCCGGTGCCCTGCAGCGCTTTGGCTGCCGCTGCCACCCAACAGGAGTTCACGCACACTGCCCCGAAGTGGTACTGCGCGGCTTCCGCGCACAGCGCGGCAATCTGTTCGGCGGTGGATTCGGGTTTGAGCAGGGTGTGGTCAATCAGCGCGGCGATGCCCGGAGCGGATGAGACCGCGGACGAGTCTTTCTCCACGCCGACCTCTTTCAGGTGTCCGCGTTTATCAAAACGCGTCCGGACCTTGAAACCCTGAAAGTCTGCGCTTTTTTCATAGGATTGATAGCGGGATTTTTTAGACATGATTTACCTCATTTTGCTAATTAATATTTCTTTCGGTCAGCTGCCCGCAAAGCTCTCAGCCTGGCGGGGTTGCGTTCTAAGTCTGCCTCTTTGCCTGTCAGCGCGTACGCGTTCAGGTCAAGCAGGTCCGTTACTTCGTATGCGCGGGCCATATCCCTGGCAATTACAAACAAACCATGCCCTGGAAGCAAACAGGCAGCTGCGCCGTTTGTATCCAGGTCTTCGGCCGCGCGAAGGGTTTCCAGAATCGCGTCCGCGAGAGCCTGCGTGCCTTCCGGAGCGGGAAGGCAGTAGGGAACCTCTCGAAAAGCGGCCAGGTCATCCAAAACCAGCGGCAGCGGCAGCGCCTCCGCATAAAACGCTCTCAGATTTTCTGGATGCGAGTGCATTACCGCCGAGATTCGCGGGTAAAAGGCCTGCTGCAGCGCCAGGTGAGCCGCGATTTCTCGCGAGACTGCTCCGGTGCCTGCTAGAATTCGCCCGTTTAAATCGGTCATCAATTTCTGCGAGGCTGTCAAGTTCCAATGCCGCTCGGCAGCCGCCCCGCGCGGGGTGATAAAAACGCGGTCTTCCAGGCGGATGCTCAGGTTGCCGCCCGCGGAATCCGTCAGCCCGTTCTGATACAACCGGCGTCCGTAATCAACAATTATCTGACGGGCAGTCTCAGCATCCACAGCTTGCTCCGCGGTGATTATAGCCCGTTTTGGGCAGGCTCTTCCAACGGCGTTTCCGAAGCTTTCACAATCGCTTCCAACTCTTCGATGACCTTATCCAGGCCAAATCCGGTCAGGAAAGGGACGCCGCTGAGCCGGGGGATGCCGTAATCCTCATTATCGTGCGGCGCGATTTGCACAATCACATCCGCGCCGGCTGCCGCCTGCCGCAGCTCGCGGAACTCTACCACCTTTACTTCCACCGGCCATTTACGTTCAGAGGCAATTTTTCGAATTTTCATCGCGGTTGTCCCGGCGGTTACGACGCCTGTTCCACAGGACACTAAAATTACTTTAGAGGGCATGCTTCACCTCCTCTTGAGATGCTTGAATCATATCAAAAGATAGGCTTTAGCGGGGGACCGCGTTCAAAGCCGCGCGCAAGAATCCCAGAAAACTTGCCCGGTCGGGGGATTGGAGCAGCCGCGGCAGAAAACCGGGAGTCTGGCAGACTGTCATCAGGCGGTAAAGCCATTGGATTTGGTCGTCCGGATGCAGGACGGCTGGCATGAAGATAAGGCGCACAGGCAGGCGTTGCATTTCGGTCCCCATGGCGATAAATTCCACCGGTTCGGCCAGAACAGCCGCCGCCAGGGCAGGTTGTAGAACAAAGCGGGTTTCGGTGTGCGGCAGAGCCAGCGCTGCTTCGGGCATTTGCAGGCCGGTTGGGAAAGCTTTTTCCCTTGCCAGGACTGCCGCAGGAAAATCCGGAGAAACAACGCCAAGCGCGGCCATGCGCTGCGCCAGGAACGACAGGGCTTCTTCCCTGTCTCGGGCCTGCAGGTTGATGAAGACCAGCTCCAGGTGCAGCATGTCGGATTCTTGGGTTGGAAGCGGAATGGAAAGCGCCATGATAAAACCTGTCCCGGGTGAGTTCGCTGATTATGAATAGCAGGCAAAGCGGAGTTAAGAATAATCCGGCTGAGTGCCAGTGTCAAATGCGAGGGCGGTCGTTGGGGATGAACAGCGCAGCCCCTGGCAAAAAGGCGCCCTGTTGCGGCGCTATTTAAGCACGTCCAGGAAAGAGATGCCGTCCAGCCTGATGTGTCTGATGATTGTGCCGCGCAGGCGGACGCGGTCGGAACGCAGAAAAGTAGTGTCCACCGCGATGGGGGTGTTTTCCTTATTAAAACTATATGTCGTGGATTTAAGCAGCGGCAGTCTGGTGGAAATCTGCAGGAGCCTGGCTTCCGTTTTCCCCGCGTAAGCAACCTCCAGATAATGGTCCGCGTGGTCAAAGCGGTTAACGCCCTGGATGTTATTGAGATAGCGCGTCGGCCAGAGCAAATCTTCATCCACCAGCTGGGTAAAGGTCAGCTCAGGCAGAAGGCTTTCGGTCAGGATGACAGGTTCTTCGCTGTGGCAGTACAGACGCTGGATTCGCATGACCGGGTCGTTTTCATTGATGCTCAGCACAGCCACGACTTCAGCCCTGGCAGGGATAATTTCTTTGGTTAAGATTCTGATACTGGAATTTGCGTTTTCATTTTCATCATGCCAAAGGAATTCGGGCAGAAAAACGCTGGCAGCCAGCACAGTTTTATTTTCAGAGACGAAGGACCCCTTTCCTTTGCGTTTGCGGATTAAACCAAGCTGTTCCAGTTCATGGAGCGATTGACGGATGACAGTGCGGCTGACATTGAGTTCGCGGCAGAGCTCGGTCTCGCTGGGCAGTTTTTCCCCCGGTTTCATTTCACCGCGCTCAATGCGGAGTTGTAATAAATCCTTGACCTGAAGGTAGTAGGATTTCTTGCTGTTTAGGTCAATGCTTCCAAATTCCCCCACATTCTCTCGCTTTCATTGGGTTTCAATAAAGACTCGATTATGTTTTCTAAATATATTATATCAAAAAATAGCCCATTGGTATAACAATTCCTGAAATTTTCAAGCCTCAATTTTCATCGGATGAAACTCCGGGACGTAGCTTTTTGTAAAGATTCTCTGGCAGACCCGGGCTTTGCTCCGTCGGAAGGGACCAGCCCCGCCCGGTGCGAAAGAAGGTAGAATCGTGGTAAGTTCAAAGAGAGGTTATCATGCTCGCGAAGGCTGCTGCTCACCCAAACATTGCTTTCATTAAATATTGGGGTAACAGGGATGCGGTTCTGCGCCTGCCCCTGACCGGCTCGATTTCGATGGCTCTGGACGGACTGGAAACCCGCACCAGCGCTCATTTCAATCCAGATTATCCCGCCGACAGCTTCCGCCTGAACGGGGAAGAACAGGGCGGAGAGAGCCTGCAGCGGGTTTCTAATTTCCTTGACCGCGTGCGCGAACTTTCCGGAACGCCGTTTTACGCGCGGGTGGAAAGTGAAAACAACTTCCCCACTGGCGCGGGCATTGCTTCGTCCGCTTCGGCATTTGCTGCCCTGGCACTGGCAGCCAGCGCCGCCGCAGGCTTGCACCTGGATGAACGCGCACTTTCAGCCCTGGCGCGGCGCGGCTCCGGCTCCGCCTGCCGGTCTGTGCCCGGGGGGTTCGCAGAGTGGCTCCCCGGCAGCAGCGACGCGGACAGTTATGCCGTGCAGTTCGCGCCGCCGGATTATTGGAACCTGATTGATTTAATTGTGATACTGCACGCGGGGAGAAAATCGATTGGGTCAACGGAAGGACACGCGCTGGCCGGCACCTCGCCGTTGAACGGACTGCGCGTAGCCGGCGCCCCGGACCGGTTGATAGAGTGCCGGCAGGCGCTGCTTGGCAGAGATTTTGAACGCCTGGCAAGGGTTGTGGAAGCGGACTCGCATTGGATGCACGCGGTGATGCGCACCAGCATGCCGCCGCTTTTTTACTGGACGCCGGATACAGAAACTGTGCTCTGGCATGTGCTGGCATGGCGCAAGCAGGGACATAGCCTGTGCGCTACCGTGGATGCCGGTCCTAACGTGCATGTCATCGCCTTGGACAGTGAGAAGGATTGGGCTGAGGAACAACTGCGCGGGCTGCCAGGGGTGGAACAGATTTTGTGCGCGCGGCCGGGAGGGGGCGCCAGGCTGCTTGAGAGCAGTTAAGGCAGGTAAGCCAGTTGGTCTCAGGGGCAATCAACGCTGCTGAAGCGGGATGCCAAAATAAACCAACCGTCATACTTAGAGCATGTAAAGGAGTCTTTCAGCCTGAGATTTGCGGAATTCATCTGTCTGGAGGCAATAGGGCAGCCCGAAAGTCCCACGCCCGGCCGTCCGACCTTATGGGCAGGGCCAGCCGCTGTCTATGCCGGTTTCCGTGAAATCCTGCCTGCCGTCCCGGCAGTGATTGCCGATGAAGCGAAACGCGCCCGGGTAATGCGCCCGGATGACATGCTCGTACCACGAGATTTCCCCGTCCTGCTCGCCAGCGTGCACGCATCTGCCCGCGGATTGGGTGTTGTTGCAGTCTATCCAATCGGGGTCCCATTCGCACAGGTCAATCGAGGGGAACCAGGTGAGCCCGGTCATCTTAGAGCCACAAGCCGGCAGCGAGCCGCGCTGCCAGGCGGACCAATCCGGGTTTTTGCCTTCCAGCGCGTCGGGCACCTGGTTGATATTGTAAAGCGCCCAGTCCAGGTTGTGATACCACTCGTGAATGAGCGGCTCGTAGACTGTTTCGCCGCCAATGGTGATGCTGTTGCAGGCGGGGCCGTACTGGATATTGGCGTATCCCGCGCCGTGGATGCTCATCTCTCCGTAGGAGCCGCCGCAGGCAAAGGCAAGATTGAGATTTTGTTCGCGGTCAAACACGCCGTTGACGGTGTAGACAAAATCCGTGTCCACTCCAACGTAAGGGTTTAGCAGCTCATCGTCAACTTCAAAAGGCCCAAAGACAAAATCCGGCGCGACGAACCCGGTATAGTCTACTGGCAGCTCGGTGAAGGACATCTGCAGTTCCAGGTCGCCTTCGCTCCACTCATAGACTTTCTCTGCCACCAGGCGCATGTCATCCTCGATTGCCTGGACTTCCTCAGGCGTCAGCGTGATTTCCAGGCAAACGCGGTGTGCGTAGCCGGCGTATTCCGGGTCGTCAATCCGCTCGGGGGGGATGCCAGTCATGGGCGCGGGCGGGTCAAAGTCCTCCCAGGCGCATTGGCAGTCGCCGCATTTCTCGCCGAAGCAGACACTGCCGCTGGCAAAATCGTTGCCGGCCAGGCAGGTGCGCACCGGGTTCAGAATGAAAACCTGGAATTTGGCTTTGGAGGGATAATGGGCGAGCGAATTATCATTCGCGGTTGTGGTGCCTGTGGCCGTTGGTGTGGCCGCGGCGGTGGGCAGGGCGGTTGGCGCTGGCGTTGGGGTGTGTCCCGGAAAATTGCAGGAAGCCAAGAAAATCAGGAGACTAAAGAACAGAAAATACTTTGGCGGCTTCATATTGGTTTATTAGGAAGATTGTGTACTTAGAGGAATACAAGAACATATTAATTATATCAAACAGAGTAAAAAGTATTCGTGGAATCTTGAGACCCTTCCCTGGACAGAGCTGCCCGGGACTTCATATTTGGAACTCTTTCTCAGTCAGTAAACTTCCTCTGGCAGGCTTTTTAAACCTCTTCAGTATTTTGGCCGGAAAGATGATAGCAAGGCAGAGTTCCCCCCAACAATGGGATGCGATGCATCCAGCCGCGTTTCGAGGGGCGGACGCCCTGTTAGACTTTGAGGAAAAGCGATTAAATTTGTGGTATGATGAAAAACAGTGACAAATGGCGATGAGGCTCGCTAAAAAATGTCAAAAGACTGATAGCCTCTACTGGAACAATGCTTCAGTAGAGGTTTTTTAATCTAAAAAACTTACCGAAGCAGGATTCACTCGCTGAGAATTGGACTCGTTCCAACGTCAAGAGGAAAGATGGTTTCAACAAATATTCTTTTTCCACAGCCGGCACTTGAAGCGGCATTAAACCTGGAAGCGCCCGATTTCTTTGGCGATTTAAATCTTGAACAGGTGGTGGACTCTATTTTGGAGAAGAAAAAGGACTACGACTTGCGGGCTTTTTTCTATACCCCTTTGCGCGCTCCCGAGGACATCGCTTTCCGGCAGGCTGTTTTTCAGGACCTTGAAGATGCCGGCTTTGCGCAGTCCATCAAGACATTCGCGGAGGAAATGGTCCAGATCCGCAGGTTTGTGGGAGTTTCTGAGAAAGAGTACTACTTTTACCACAGGCAAGGATGGCACCTGGAGGCCGCGCTGCTTTATTGCAGCGCTGTCAGCAAGCTTTGCGCAGTGATGAACAGCACGGCGATTGCCTCGCAGGCCTTGCTCGCGTTTCGTGATTACCTGAATGCGTATACTTCCTCGCCGGTTTTCCTTGCCATGCAAAGCGACGCGCGCAGCTGCAAAGAAAAGCTTAGCGCAATTAAGTACTGCATCACTATTCAGGCCAATGTGGTTAGAGTGCGCCAATACGAATTCGAGAGAAACTACAGCGAAGAGGTCGTCGCAACCTTCGAAAAATTTAAACAGGGAGGCGGCGGCCGGTATCACATTGATACTCCCGTTTTATCGGGAATGGACCATGTAAAAGCGCAAATCCTGAATAATGTCGCGAAACTATTCCCGGAGGCTTTTAATGAACTGGGAGCGTTTTGCGCGAAATATCCGACCGTTGTTAATGAAGACATACAAAACTTCGACAGGCAAATTCAGTTTTATATCTCTTACCTGGATTTTGTGCATAAATTCGCGAGCAAAGGGCTGAGGTTCTCCTATCCACGCGTCTCAAAATCCAAAAACGTTAGCGCCAGGGATGCTTTCGATATTGCTCTTGCCAATAAAGCGTTGCTTGACAATCGGGCGATTGTTCCAAATGATTTTTATCTGGAAGGAAGCGAAAGAATTTTTATCATTTCAGGTCCAAACCAGGGCGGAAAGACCACATTCGCGCGTATGTTTGGGCAGCTTCATTACCTTGCCAGCCTTGGCTGTCCTGTTCCCGGCACCGAGACACACCTGTTTCTTCCGGACCAGATTTATACGCACTTTGAAAACGAAGAAGACATCCAGAATGCGCGCGGAAAGCTTCAGGATGACGTCACGCGCATCCATAGCATACTAGAGTCCGCGACTTCTGAAAGCATCTTAATCCTGAATGAAATTTTTACTTCCACCAGCTTGCAAGACGCTGTATTCCTGAGCAAGGAAATCATCGCGCGCATTGTGCGGCTTGACCTGCTCTGCGTCTGGGTTACCTTTATTGATGAATTATCGACCTATGGGCCGCAAACGATAAGCATGGTCAGCACGGTGGTTCCCGATAATCCCGACCAAAGGACTTTTAAGATTGTCCGAAAACCGGCGGACGGCTTGTCTTACGCGATTTGCATCGCGGAGAAATACCGCCTGACCTATGACAAACTCAAGGAGCGGATGGCGCAATGAAGGTTTACTTGATGTACCCCAATCAGGATTTTGACCCTCAGGCGCCGCTCCCATTTAACGAAGCGGATCTATCCAATGACCTTGAATTGCCCACTTTGTTTCAGGTCATGGCTAAAGAGGATGAATATATCCGCAAAGTCATCAGCACCGCGCTATTGGTAGGGCTGGAAGATGTGGATACAATACTTTACCGGCAGGAAATAATGCAGGACTGCCTGAACAATCCGCAGGTGATACGCGATATTTATCAAATCCCGATTGAAGCGGCCGAAAACAGGCGAAAGAGCTGGCTGGGTATTTTTTCAAGGTCGCCTTCCGGCGCGATGCGCAGCGCAATCGATTTGATGACCATGTTCATGGCCCTCCTCAAACGATTGAAGAGCATTGCGGATGAGAACATCGATAAATTTACGTCCAGAGGATTCAAGCGATTCTTTGCGATGCTTCAGGAGGAGCTCAGCGAGGAATATTTTGCCCAGGTCGCTTACCACCTGAAGCAGCTCAAATTTCAGAATGGGGTGTTAATCAGCGTTCAATTAGGCCGGGCGAATGAGGGAACCGATTACACCTTGTGTCTGCCCAATGAGAGGAAAGGCACGCGTTTGACCAATCTATTCAATAAACGAAAGCCGGTTTATTCTTTCGCGATTGGGGACAGGGACGACGCGGGAGAGCGTATTCTGGCAGAGCTGAGAGATGTGGGCGTGAGCGCAGCTGCCAACGCGCTTTCTCAGGCTACCGAACATGTTGAAGACTTTTTGGAGGTTTTGCGCAGGGAAATCGCGTTTTATATCGGTGCGATTAATTTAAAGGAAAAACTTGACCTTCTGAACGCGCCAATCACTTTCCCGGTCCCTTTGAGAGCGGAGGAGCAAAAGCATAATTTTGCCGGATTGATTGACGTCTGCCTGGCTCTGGCCCAGAAAAAGCGGGTCATTGGCAATACATTAAACCTGGACGACAGCAAGCTCGTCATCATCACAGGCGCGAACCAGGGTGGAAAATCGACTTTCTTACGGAGCGTAGGGCTGGCCCAACTGATGATGCAGGCCGGCATGTTTGTAGGCGCGGAGAAGTTCAGCGCGAGCGTGTGCACAGGCGTGTTTACCCATTACCGCCGCAAGGAAGATATCTCCATGCGCAGTGGTAAATTGGATGAGGAATTAAGCCGCATGAGCGTCATCGTGGACCACGTTCAGCCCAACGCGCTGGTGCTGTTTAATGAATCATTTTCCGCGACCAACGAACGCGAGGGGTCCGAAATCGCCAGACAAATCACGAGCGCGTTGCTGGAGCAGAACATCAGGGTGTTTTTTGTGACGCACATGTACGAGTTTTCCCATTATTACTACGAACAGCATTTGGAGTATTCCACCTTCCTGCGGGCAGAAAGAAAATCAGGCGGAAGGCGCACGTTTAAGCTTTCTGTTGGCGAGCCACTCTCGACCAGCTTTGGTGAGGACGTCTACAACGCGATATTTCTTAACCAAGGAAACAAATGAGAGTCTTGTTTTGCGGTTTACGTAAACACAGGCGAATAGAAGTGAACGGTTTTGAGATCCCGGCCGTTTTTCTCAATGCATAACAGTTTTGTAACTGTCATTCGAAAGGATTCTCCCGGTAATATTCCTGATAGCGAGCTTAAACTCGGCGATATTGTACTGATTCATACTGGTGACTTCATTCCGGCAGATCTGAGGTTGGTTGAATCCCGTGCACTTGAGGTTGACGAATTCGATATTACCGGAGAACTACTCCCCGTATTAAAGCTTCTTTCATCAGATGATGTGTTTGTGTGGATGGGCAGCAGAGTTGTACGAGGTTCAGGTAAGGGCATTGTTGTCGCGTTGGGAGAAGAAACAGTCTACGGCAGCATACTTAAGCAGGTTATGTATAAAGATCCATCGACTACTCATCTGCCATTAAGCATAAACCATCCAGAGAACCTACTCCTCCTTCTTCCTGCTTTTGGGCTGTCCTTTTTCCAGACCGACCATAAGGTCGCTATTATCCTATTGTATTTGGTTTTCTTTCTGCTTTTTGCATTCTTCCATATGGATGGACTGCTAAAGTCACTGCTGTTGGAACAAGAACGAAGAATATTTGAAAAAAAGAAAATTTTGATTCGAAATGTCAATAGCATCCCTGTGCTTAAAAAAATAGATACGATTTGTTTTGATAAAACCGGGGTTATTACAACCCGACATGTAGAGCTATCTAAGATTTATTGGACATCCACTTTAACAGAAATCGATGCCAGAACTGTGGCAGGTGTAAGCGCGATTCCTGCATTAATCATAGAGGCGGCCGCGTTGACGACTGACATCTCCTTTTTTGAAAAAGCGGAATTCGCAGACCCAATCGATTTTGCGTTGGTGACCTTTGCTAAAAGGGCAGGCTTTAATATTAATGACATCTCCTGCAGATACGAGCGGATTCTTGATTTGCCATTTGATTCAGAAAAAAGGTACATGGCTTCTGGCTATGCAACGAAAGACCAACAAAGAATGTATTTTCTTAAAGGTGAGCCAAGTCTTGTTCTTCAGATGTGCCGGTACTATTATGAGAACGAGGAGGAGAAGAGAGAATTAGATTTCAATTTTCGGAACAGAATCAGGGAATTAAGCAGGTCTATAAGCCAGGCGGGAAATACCCCCATTGCGATGGCAGTTACTAAAGGGGATGTGGCTGTGAATACCAATAATTTTACATTTCTTTGTCTGGCGCAATTTGATAACTCATTGCAAGAAGGAGCAAAAGAGGTTGTTAAAGCCGCTATTTTAAAAGGAATACGGCCAATTCTGCTTACTGGCGATAACGCCGATGCAGCATTGAGAATCGCGCTTGAGAGCGGCATCTCTCAGAACAGCACTGTCTCATTGAGCGGAAAGGTCATCGAAAAAATGGACCTCAACGAAGTCAGCAGGCAGATAGAATATTGCTCGGTATTCTCCAGGTTGTTGCCAGCGCAAAAGTCCATGATTATCCGGCAGCTTCAAAAACGGGGGCATCGGGTTTTGATGGTAGGCGATGGACCAAATGATGGTATCGCGCTAAATACTGCAGATATTGGCGTCTCGTTCACAAGAGACAGTTCACCAATTGCCAGGAAATATTCCTCCATATTGCTTAATCACTTACGCGCGCTACCTTTATTACTGGAACAACCCTCTATTTATTGGATTGGGCTGAAATGGGTACGTTGCCTAAAAAAAATAATTACAGTTTTGGCTTACGCTGTTGCTTTTTTTGTTACATTTTATAGATAGAATTCTGCTTGCTGCAATCGTCATGCGACAGTCGGCTGAAACCGGTTTTTCCAATCCTGGGATGTAATTCTTGGGGGGAAAATTCTCTACTGCCCCACCCAACTTGTGCTGCGCCGCGCAGAACCACACAGTGCCATGGCAATTGCCCGGCGGTTATTCTTCAAGGTGGCAGGTGTCGTTCACCGAAACCAGGGAAAATTCGCGCCCTTTGGCCTCTATCACATTGACAGCGCAGGGTTCCTGCTGTATCTGCCAAAAATGTTCAATCCCGACCCCCAGGCAGCCAAGCAGAATCAATCGATTCACGACCGTATGGCTGACCATCACGATTGTCTCCGTCGGATAAGCTTTTACAGCGAGCGCAACCGCGTTCATTGCCCTTCGCTGGACTTCAATCAGCGTTTCTCCATCGGGAATGACCGCGTCTTGAGGCTGCCTGTACCAGGTTTCCAGTTCCGACGGCCATCGCAGTCGGGTTTCTTCGGGGGTGAGGCCTTGCCAGGCGCCGTAGTGAATGTCTATCAGTTCAGCCACTGGCTGAACAGCGAGGTCCGTTTGCGCCGCAATTGCCCGCGCCGTCTGCATCGCGCGCAGCAAGGGGCTCGCAAAGACTGCTGCCGGTTTCCAGTGATTTCTGATTCGAATAGCGGTTTTTTCAGCCTGCCGCAAACCATTCGAATTTAACTCTAAGTCCACCCGGCCGCGGAAGCGCTCTACGCGATTCCATTCCGTCTGTCCATGCCGGACAAGGAGGATGATAGTCATTTTTTAGTTCATTAAGGTAAGCGGGGCTGTGTGAACCACACAGCCCCGTTAAAGGTCAGAATGCTTATCTCACAAAGGCTTTACGGCCGGCATAAATCGCGGCGTCGCCCAGTTCTTCTTCAATGCGCATCAACTGGTTGTATTTTTCCAGGCGTTCTCCGCGGCAAGGCGCGCCGGTCTTCAGGTGCCCGGTGCTCATAGCGACGGTAAAGTCCGCGATAAAGCTGTCTACCGTCTCGCCGGAGCGGTGGGAGACCATGGCTCCCCAATTGGCTTTCTTGGCCATATCAATGGTGGCGATTGTCTCTGTGAGGGTGCCAATTTGGTTAAGCTTAATCAGGACGGCGTTGGCCACGTTTTCAGCGATACCTCTGGCAACGCGTTCGACGTTGGTCACAAACAAATCATCACCTACCAGTTCAATCTTGTCGCCGATGGTCTGATTCAGCAGCTTCCATCCGTCCCAATCATCCTCAGCCAGGCCGTCTTCCAGGACCACGATTGGGTATTTCTTGACCCATTCAGCGTACATTGCGACCATTTCAGCCGAGCTTACTTTCCTGCCCTCGGTGCGCAGATTGTAATAACCATCCTCATAGAAACCGCTTGAGGCCGGGTCGAGCGCGATGGATATCTGTTCGCCGGGTTTGTAACCAGCCTTCTCAATGGCTTTCAGGATGACCTCAACCGCTTCAGCGTTGGTCTTGAGCGCGGGGGCAAAACCGCCTTCATCACCGACGCCAGTGGTATAGCCGCTGCTCTTGAGAACGCCTTTAAGGGCGTGATAAACCTCGCTGCCCCAACGCAGCGCTTCCCGGAAGTTGGGAGCGCCCACCGGCGCAATCATGAATTCCTGCAAATCCGTCCCCTGCCAGTTGGCATGCACGCCGCCGTTCAGGATGTTGAACATCGGGACGGGAAGGAGTTTAGCGGTCACGCCGCCCAGATAGCGGTACAAAGGCAGACCCACTTCATTGGCTGCCGCCCGCGCGACTGCCAGGCTTACGCCCAGAATCGCGTTCGCGCCCAATTTGCTTTTATTGGGTGTGCCGTCCAGTTCAAGCATCGCTTTGTCGATAGCTGTCTGGTCCAAAGCGTCCATCCCAAGAACGGCATTGGCGATTTCCTTGTTGACGTGGTCAACCGCTTTCAGAACGCCTTTGCCGTTATAACGGGATTTATCCTCGTCCCGCAGTTCCAGAGCTTCGTGGATGCCTGTTGACGCGCCGGAAGGGACCGCGGCTCTGCCGAAAGCGCCGCTTTCAAGCGTAACGTCAACTTCCACAGTAGGGTTGCCGCGGGAATCGAGTATTTCACGCGCGTGCACATTCTCAATTAAACTGTACATAGTATCTCCTTTTGGAAATGATTTGAATACCGCATGGAAACGAATAACATTTCAATTATAAATCGGGAATTTAAAAATGAAGCAATTTAATCCGCGAGTGAGGTTATTGCCTGACTAATTATCGCGTAACATCGCTTGTGCCAGGCTTGTGCTCTTCTCTCAAAAAGGCCCTGGCTGATGAGTCTTATCGCAATTAAACGGACAGGAGCTAACGCCAAATGCGGTCTGGAGTTCCGGCAAATTACCGGCCTGCCGGTCGGCTTTGGCGCGTTTGTGCCGTGTTCGAAGGCTGGCTTGTCTTTGCTCGCAGGTCAATCGTTAAATCGAAAAAGGGTTTTTCGCACGTTTGCTTTTTCAGTGATGCGCCGGCGCCTGCGCTGTCGGAGAACTGGCTTATCGAGCGCCTGTAAGTGGAAATCCGATTACCTGCAGCCGCTTGTGGTTTTCAGTCCAATTAAAATAAGAAACCGGGCAGGAATCTGTCCGGTTTCTGGTTGTGCGGCAAAGTTATTTCATGCCGGCGAACTGTTTATAGTACTCAATGATATCGTTCAGATTCTTGGGCAGCAGCGCGTAAAACTCGGCCGCATCCACCACTTCCTGGAGCGGAACGTGTTCGGTGATGGAATGCGCGTAAACCTCGTTCCCCGGACCGAAACCAATGGAGGGAATATTGGCCTTGCCTGCCCAATACGTCCCGTTGGTGGAAAAGTCCCATGTTCCCGCGGGGCGGGAGACGCCCCAAATATCTTTGATGGTGCGCTGCCCGGCCTGCACGAATGGATGCGACTCATCCAGGAACCAGGCCGGGAAGAATTTATCCAGCGGGAAGGTGAAGCCGGTGTAGGAGGGCGTGTCGTAGTACAACTCCTCGACGGTAATTTCCTCGCGCATGTAATCTGCGATGAGGCCTCTGATGGTTTTGAGGGCTTCTTCGCGCGATTCGCTCAGGGTGACGCGGTGGTCAATGAAAATGGTGAAAAGGTTGGGGACAGCGTTCACAGAATTGGTGCGGGCAAACGCGTCGGTGACAGTGATGGAAGCGTGGCCAAGCACCGGGTGGCTGAACATGCCAAAGCGCATGCGCCGGTCCAGCTCCTGAATTTCCGAGATGAGGGCGTGCATCTTATAGACCGCGTTATCTCCCAGGTAGTGCGTGGCGGCGTGCGCCGAGCGGCCGGTGGCGACGATTTTCAGCTCGATGCGGCCTTTGTGCCCGCGGTACACATTCATTTTGGTCGGTTCGCCAATCACAACAAAATCAGGTTTGATGCCGGGGTCTACCTCCACGAAGGCGTTGGGCGCGATGCCGTCGCACCATTCTTCCATGTTGCCGAAATAGTAAACGGTGTACCCGTCGAGAAGGCCGAGGTCACGGGCGATTGCCAGGCCATAAACCATCCCCGGCGTGCTTCCTTTTTCATCGCAGGCGCCGCGGGCGTAAAAGTTGCCGTCTTCCACCTTGCCGATGAAGGGGTCCCATTCCCAGTTGCCAATATCGCCCACGCCGACTGTGTCGATGTGCGAGTCGTACACCAGGACCCGCGGACCGCTGCCAATCCGGCCGATGGTATTGCCCATTTTGTCGAAGCGCACTTCTTCATAGCCGAGCTTTCTCATCTCAGCCTGAATGCGCTCGCCCACAGGGCCAATCAGCGAATCCGTCGAAGGGATGGAGCAGATGTCGCGCAAAAATTGGATGATGTCGTTTCGATTTTGTTCTACTCTGGTTTTGATTTCCTGCACAAGACTCATGAGGTAAGCCGCTCCTTACGCTGTAATGGCTCTGAATTCCGTTTTATCCATAGCAAAAACCGGTTTTCGGTTCGCGCCCGCGCGGCCGGGCAGAATGTCCGCCGGCCGCAGGAATTATGATAACACACAAATCCTTTCGGGCGGGCGGATGAGTGAGCCAGGCGCGAAATATGATTTTTCCGCGCTCGGTAAGGAGACCGGATAAATTTCTGCTAAGCACGGAGGCCAAAATTGCAAAAAAAAGGGCGGGCAAAAGCCCGCCCTCGAAAAAAAAACTCTGTCGAGATTTCAGGACATGGTCAGCGCCATGACCGCTTTCTGCGCGTGCAGGCGGTTTTCGGCTTCATCAAAGACCACGGAATGCGGCCCGTCCAGAACGCCGTCAGTCACTTCGATATTTCTATCCGCTGGCAAGGGGTGCATGTAAATGGCGTCTTCCTTTGCCAGCGCTAGGCGGCGCTCGTCCATAATCCAGGATTTATAAGAATCCTGGATGCGCTTGCCTTCAGCGGCATCCGCGGTGGTAAGGAGGGGACCCCAGGATTTGGCGTAGATGATATCGGCGCCTTTCATGCCCTCGTCCATATCGTGCACAATTACAAAGGACGTGCCGGCTTTTTTGGCTTCGTCGCGCGCCTGCTGCTCAATTTCCGGCATCAGGCGGAATTCCTCCGGATAGGAGAGCGTGACGTCCAGCCCGAAACGCGGCATCTGCAAAATAAGCGACTGCGGGACAGAGATGGGCTTGAGGTACGAAGCCGCGTAAGCCCAAGAGACCACAATCTTTTTCTTGCGCAGGTCGCGGCCTTTTTTCTCCATAATTGTCATCAGGTCTGCCAGGCACTGGAAGGGATGGTAAATATCGCACTGCATGTTCAGAACCGGCACGCGCGAGGCCTGGGCGACAGCATTGATGTAGGCGTTGCCAACCTGCCAATCGCAGTGGCGGATGGCGATGCCGTCGTAATAGCGGCCAAAGATTTCCCCGATTTCCTTGGGAGTATCCCCATGGGCGATTTGGGTGGACTTGCTTTCAATGAAGCCCGCGTGCCCGCCTAATTGGGAAATGCCGGCTTCGAAGGAGCCGCGCGTGCGCGTGCTGCTGAAGAAAAAGAGCATAGCCAGCACTTTGTCGCGCAGGTAGGGGTGCGGTTCGTTCAGCGCGCGTTTGCGCTTAAGGTCCCAGGCGACGTCCAGTACAGTCTCGACCTCTTCCTTGCTGAAATCCAGGTCGCCAATCAGGTCTCTTCCGTGTAAAAATGTCTGCATCATTCTCTCCTTGAGGATTTGTGTTTTTTACTTGGGTGTTTATTCCATCTTGCCCAGCACCAATGATAACAGCGCCATGCGCATCACGACGCCGTTAAAAGCTTCCTGCCAGTAGCGCGACCAGCGGGTGATATCCACATCCGTGGGGATTTCGTCCATGCGCGGCAGCGAATGCAGCAGGATTGCATCGGACTTGGCTTTGTTGGCCAGCAGTTCGCGGGTAATCTTGTAGTTTGCCGGGGTTTGCCCCACTTCTTTGCCGCGTTCGTCGCGCTGCTTGGTGTAATCGGGCTGAACAACCGGTTCCACCAGGATGACATCCGCGTCGGCGATGACCTGCTCCACATGCTCGGCTTCCTTAAAGTTCAGGCTGTAGCCTCTGAGTTCCTCCTTAAATTCGGAAGTCAGTGCCATATCAGGCGGGGCAACGAAGGTGATGGGGCAGTCGAACTGCGTGAGGGCGTAGGCCAGGGAGTGCATGGTGCGCATGCGCATATCCCCGACTGCCAGCCACTTGAGCCCGTCAATGCAGCCTTTTTCGCGCAATACGGTGTAGAGGTCGGTGAGAATTTGGGTGGGGTGTTCGCCCCAGCCGTCACCGCCGTTAATAATCGGGATAGAAGCCCATTTGGCTGCTTCGTGCGGGGCGCCCTGCTGGAAGTGCCGCATGACGATGACATCGCCGTAAAACTCCAGCATTTTGACGGTATCCTTGATGGATTCCTGGTAAAAATCGCCGGCGCGCGTCATCTTGGCATCCGAAAAGCCGGTCACATGCCCGCCCAGCCGGTGCATGGCAGCCTCGTGGGCCAGACGGGTGCGCGTGCTGGGTTGATAGAAGGCAGTGACCAACGTTTTATCGGCCAGTAAATCCGAATTGCGCCTGGAACGGGCAATAGGTTCCAGTTCTTCGGCAACTTCGAATACTCTGAAAAATTCGTTCCGCTCAAAATCTTTCAGCGATAAAATGTCCCGACCATTAAAACTGCGCATATTTTCTCCTTTACATCCTGGTTCTTATTTGATAATTGGGTGAGAATAAACCTGTACTCCTGGTGTATGAAAAAACATAAGGGGACCTTCGCGGCTCTCCAGCAAGGCGCAGGCATCATAAATGACCTGGAACCCGAGATAACAGACCCGCATTCATGGCATCTATTATAAATCTCATCCGGACTGCTGACAATTTTTTGCAATTATTCCGCCAAAACCTGAAAAGTGGAAGGCCGGAAAACCAATATTCACTGCTTGGGGTTCCCCGGCTCAGATTTTATGGCTGACAGGGTATAATTAATTTATATTTGTCTTTTGAATTTATAAAAATCGAGGTGGTATATGGATTTGATATCTTCGCTGCCCAACGCTTCATTCTTAACGAAATCGGGGTTAAACTGGGGAATTCTTGGCACAGCCCGCATCGCTGCCAAATCCGTCATTCCCGCCATTAAAGCTGTTAAACATAACAGCGTCGCGGCAGTTGCCAGCCGAGACCTGACCCGCGGGGCGGAATTCGTACGGGAAAACGAAATTCCAAAAGCCTACGGCACTTACGAAGAGCTGCTTCGCGACGAGAACATCCAGGCGGTTTACATCCCCCTGCCAAACAGCGAGCACAGCCGCTGGGCGGTCCGGGCGATGGAAGCCGGCAAGCATGTGCTGGTGGAAAAGCCTTTCGCCCTGAATGCGGACGAAGCCCAATTGATGGTGAGCACCGCGCTGGAAAAGTCTGTGGTGCTGATGGAAGCTTTTATGTACCGCTACCACGCGCGCCTGGGGCAAATGCTCGAGCTAGTGCGGAAAGGCGCCTTGGGAAAGCTGCGTTTCATCCAATCCAGTATGAGCTTCCCGCTGACGAATCCGGATGACATCCGCTTGAATGCCAATCTGGGCGGCGGCGCGCTTTACGACCTGGGCTGCTACTGCGTGGACTTGCAGCGGCTGCTGGTGGGGCGCGAACCCCGGCGGGTGAAAGCGCTCAGCTATCAAGGAAACACTGGCGTGGACTTGCAGGTGACTGCGACCCTAGATTTTGGCGAACAGGTGTACGGCCACTTCGACGTCGGCTTTAACGCCTTCAGGCAGCAGCATACGCGTATTGTGGGCACGGAAGGCGTGCTGGATGTTGTTGACCCGTTTGGCGCCAAGCCGGAAGCCAGCCAGGCCGTCCTCACAAAAGAAGGCGAAACCAAGAAAATAAGCATCAAACGGGAAAACGCCTACGAAAAAATGATAGAGCATTTTTACTATGTCGTGATGAGCCGCGAAGCTCCGTTCTTCCCGCTGGCAGACTCTGTGAAAAATATGGTGGTAATCGACGCGCTCTTCCAATCCTTGATTGACGGTGGCAGGTCGGTTTCCTTAACCCCCACATCATCAATCTGAGGTAGAGCATGTCTGAAATGAAACCATCCAACCATTCACTCTGGGCGAAACTCGGCGGGTATTATCTTCCTACCCTGCTCATTGTCGGTCTGATACTGATCCTGACCTCCGGATTAAAGAATCACGTCCCTGCGACGGAAAGTTATATCCCACATGAGGAGCTGCTGACAAAAGCGGTTGGTTACGCAGCGCTTTTCTGCGAAGGAGCCGCGATTTTCGTAATCGTGACTGGTGTGGCACACGCATTGGCAAGCTACATCCGCCGTATCATGGATCGAAGTCTAGTTAATCAGATCAAGGGCTCCGAAGCAACGCGTCTGCGGCTCGGGCACAAACTTAGCCTCAGCCTCGAATTCGCCATGGCCTCCGATATCCTGCGGCTGGCAGTCGCGCCTTCCTTCTCGACCATTATCGTCCTTACCACAATTGTTCTTTTACGCGTCCTGTTAAACTACTTCCTGGAGCATGATATTGAGGTGATCCGGGAGTACAACATTCTGCCTGAGTTGGAACAATTCCGGGAAGAAAATAATTAAGCTCCTCAAGCCCAGGCCGATTTAGAAGCAAAAAAAGGATACGCAGCGCGTATCCTTTTTGTCATATCAGGGGCAATTTATCGCGTGGGCGAGGGAGTCATCGTGCGGGTTGCCGTCGCGGTCGGCACAGGGGTGACCAGGTTGACCGGAATCTTGAGCAGGTCGCCAATAAAAAGGTTGGAACTGTTCTTAATTTCTGTCAGACCCTGCGAGCGGCGCCAGCGGTTCGTCTCGTAAAGGATTTTTTCCACGGTTGAATTGAAGCGAATTGCCAGCGCTTCCAGAGTGTCCCCGGAGCGGACTTTGTAGTCAATAATTGTGCCGCGGCGGATGTCCGTCGGCAGTGGGGTGGCGGTGGGCAGTTCCTGACCCGGGGCGGGAATAAGGATGGTCTGCCCGACGTTGATGATGCAGGCGCTGTCCAGGTTGTTCAGGTAGAGCAGCACTTCCACATCCGCGTCAAACTTTTCGGCGATTACAGCACAGTTATCATCTTCCTGCACGACGTACTCAAACGGCGCGGAGGGGGTAAAGGTGGGGGTGATGGTGGGCGTCTCTGTGATTGTCGGGGTGTGCGTCGCCGTGTTGGTGGGCGTCACGGGAGTGGGCGTCAGCGTCATTGTCGGGGTCGGGGTTTTTGTCGCGAACCAACCCGGCGTTCCGGCAAGGTTTCCGGTTGCCCAGAGGGCTATCAGCGCCAGACCGGCCAGGATGAAGAGCCCGGCCAGAACACCGATAAACGCCCGCCCGGATTTTTGCTTCCTTCGGTACGAAGCAAGTGGGCTTTGGGATTTCTTCTTTGCCATGATGTGTTTCCTTTCGACCTGCACAGGCAAGGGACTTATCAAATCTTATTATTCGTGATTTGAAGCTTTTGTCAAGTATACCATTTTCAGCCTGACAGGGTTTTTGGGGCCATAAAACTCCTTGTTCTTGTATGGTCACCGGAGCGCGCAAGGCTTCTGACCGTCAGACCTCCAGGATTTGCAGCGCATCGCGAAGCGGGAACAGTGGTATCCGCTGAGGCCGGCAGGGAGATCGCTTCGTACCTCGCGATGACGAAAGCACTTTCGCTGGTGAGGACACCGCGAGAGCAGAGGTGCCTGCTGAGGCCGGCAGGGAGATCGCTTCGTTCCTCGCGATGACGAAAGCACTTTCGCTGGTGAGGACACCAGCGAGAACGGAGGAGGCCGTCGAGACCGGCAGGGAGATCGCTTCGTACCTCGCGATGACGAAAGCACTTTCGCTGGTGAGGACACCAGCGAGAACGGAGGAGGCCGTCGATGCCGGCAGGGAGATCGCTTTGTGCCTCGCGATGACGACGTTCCGGCAGATTTACAGCTTCGGTAAGCACTCGCGCTGGTGCTGCGCCAGGACGTATTTGTGCAGGTACTGCCCGGTATACGAAGCCGAATTCTGGCAAATCTCTTCTGGCATACCTTCTGCCACCAGGTACCCGCCGCGGTCTCCGCCTTCCGGGCCCAGGTCAATGACCCAGTCCGCCACCTTGATGATGTCCAGATTGTGCTCAATCACCACCACTGTGTTGCCGGAGTTCACCAGCGACTGCAGCACATCAATAAGTTTATGGACATCGGCGGCGTGCAGCCCGACCGAAGGTTCATCCAGGACGTACAGCGTTCTGCCGGTTGCCCGGCGGGAAAGCTCCTTGGAGAGCTTGACGCGCTGCGCCTCGCCCCCCGAAAGCGTAGTGGCGGGCTGCCCCAGGCGCACATAACCCAGCCCAACGGCCTGCAGGGTCTCCAGGCGGCGCTGGATGCGGGGAAAGGCGCTGAAAAGCTCCACCGCCGAGTCAACGGTCAAATCCAGGACGTCGGCGATGCTCTTATCCTTGAAGCGCACCTGCAGCGTTTCGTGGTTGTAGCGCTTGCCACGGCAAACCTCGCAAGGGACGTAGACATCCGGAAGGAACTGCATTTCAATTTTCAGCTCGCCCTGCCCCTGACAGGCTTCACAGCGCCCGCCCTTGACGTTGAAGGAGAATCGCCCCTTGCCGTAGCCGCGAATTTTCGCGTCCGGCAGCTCGGCAAAGAGGTCGCGAATATCATCGAACATGCCCGTATAGGTAGCAGGATTGGAGCGCGGGGTGCGCCCGATGGGGGTCTGGTCGATGTTTATGACCTTATCGAGGTGCTGAATCCCTTCGATGCGTTCGTGCGCGCCTGGCTGGGTGTGGGCATTCATCAACTGGCGCGCCAGGCTGTTGTACAGAACATCCACCAGCAGGGTAGACTTACCCGAACCGGACACGCCGGTGATGCACACGAACCTGCCCAAAGGGATGTCGACGCTGAGATTCTTGAGGTTGTTTTCGGTCGCGCCAACCACGCGCAGCGTCTGACCGTTGCCCTGGCGGCGCTGCGCGGGCAGCGGCACCATCTTGCGGCCGGAGAGATACGCACCGGTCAGACTTTCGGGCACTTCCATGATATGGTCGGGCGTGCCCTGCGCAACAATTTCGCCGCCGTGTTCTCCCGCGCCGGGGCCAAGGTCAATCACCCAATCAGCGGTGCGGATGGTTTCATCATCGTGCTCCACCACCAGGACGGTGTTGCCCAGGTCGCGCAGGCCTTCCAGCGTGTCCAGCAAGCGGCGGTTATCGCGAGGGTGCAGGCCGATGGAAGGTTCGTCCAAAACATAGAGCACCCCCATCAGCTTGGAACCGACCTGGGTGGCCAGGCGGATGCGCTGCGCCTCCCCGCCGGAGAGGGTGCTGGCGCTGCGTTCCAGGGTCAGATAGTCCAGGCCGACATCCACCAAAAAACCGAGGCGGGCCTGAATTTCGCGCAGAATGCGCTCGGCGATGGCTTTCTGGCGGGGATTGAGCGGCGAGTCTTCGGCGGAGGCCAGCCTGTTTACCCAGGCAAGCGTGCGGTTGACCGGCCAGCCGGTCACATCAATGATATTGGCGTCCTCTACCAAAACGGCAAGAGCTTCTTTGCGCAGGCGTTTGCCTTTGCAGGTCGGGCACTGTTTTACGCCCATGAACTCAGAAATGCGCATCCGGATATATTCTGACTGCGTCTCCCGGTAGCGGCGTTCCAGGTTGCCAACGACGCCCTCAAATGAGGTGCTGAAGGAGGATTTCCGGCCGTTTCTGCCGAGAAATTCCACGCGGATTTCCTGCCCGTTGGTGCCGTAAAGAATTGTATGCAGGTCTTCTTCGGAAAGCTGGCTGACGGGCGCGTCCAGACTGAATTGATTCTCCCGGGCAATCGCTTCAATCATCTGCCAGTAATACCCGCCTTCCTCGCGCGGACCTGACCATTCCATGGCCGCGATCGCGCCTTCGCGCAGGGAAAGCGACTTATCCGGGATGAGCAGCTCCGGGTCGATTTCTTCGCGGCTGCCGAGCCCCTGACAGGTTGGGCAGGCTCCGTGCGGGGTGTTAAATGAGAACGTGCGCGGCTCAATCTCAATCAGGATTGAGCCGTGCTCCGGGCAGGCAAGATTTTCAGAGAACTGAATATCTTCAGGCGGTTCTGCGCTTAAGTTTTGAACCGTCACGTATCCTTCGCCAAAGCGCAGCGCGGTCTCAATCGAATCGGTCAGCCGCGAGCGCGCTGCCAGCGCGTCCTCTTCGTTTTCAGGCCTGCTGATAACCAGGCGGTCTACCACCGCTTCGATTGTGTGCTTCTTGTAGCGGTCCAACTGCAGCTTGTCATCGAGCGAATAGACCTCGCCGTCCACGCGGGCGCGAACAAAGCCGGATTTGCTGATTTCTTCCAGCACTGCCTGATAGGTGCCTTTGCGTTCGCGCACGACCGGCGCGAGAATGAGCAGCCGGCTGCCTTCCGGCATGGCCAGAATGGTGTCCACAATTTCCTGGGCGGACTGCTTTTGTACCGGCCGGCCGCAGATTGGGCAGTGCGGGACGCCGACGCGCGCGAACAGGAGGCGCAGATAATCATAAATCTCGGTAACCGTCCCGACGGTTGAGCGCGGGTTGTGCGTGGTGCCCTTCTGGTCGATGGACACAGCCGGGGAGAGCCCCTCGATGGCGTCCACGTCGGGCTTGTCCATTTGCCCGAGGAACTGGCGCGCGTAGGCGGAGAGGGATTCCACGTAGCGGCGCTGTCCTTCGGCGAAAATCGTATCGAATGCCAGGGAAGACTTGCCCGAGCCGGACAGGCCGGTCAGGACGACCAGTTTATCCCGCGGGATTTCGACAGTAATGTTCTTAAGGTTGTGTTCGCGCGCGCCAATCACGCGCAGGTTTTCTGAGGCCATAAAGTTCACGCTCCGGCTGATAATTATACCATTTGTTCTATAAATGAGCCGCAATTAATAAGTATACCCGTGATGAATTGGCATGGGAATATTCTGGATAACCCTGGGATTTCAGAAGAGCGCGCTGCGCGGCTAGTTCTTGCATGCTTTCCTGACCATGCCAATCTTTTGACCTTGAGATCTCCAGACTGTTGCATAGCTTCGGATGTTTCTGATGGCTGCCGAGAGAACATCGGCAGGGAGATCGCTTCGTGCCTCGCGATGACGAAATTACACTGGCGGGTGAGGACACCCGCGAGAACAGAGATGTCCATTGAGGCCGGCAGGGAGATCGCTTCGTGCCTCGCGATGACGGAATTACACTGGCGGGTGAGGACACCCGCGAGAACAGAGGTGCCCATTGAGGCCGGCAGGGAGATCGCTTCGTGCCTCGCGATGACGAAATTACACTTGCGCGCGAGGGCACCCACGGGAACAAGCACCTATCTCTTCTGGGAGCAGGTCCGCGCTATCCCTCCAAACCCTGCTTGCTGATGCCCTTGCCCAGTTCAATGCCGCGCTGGTAGGCTGCCCAGATAGCCCGCGATACCGCCGTGCGGAAACCTGCTTTTTCGAGGTAATACAGCGCCTCCGCGGATGTGCCGCCCGGTGAGGTGACATCATTCCGCAGCTGGGCCGGGTGTTCGCGGCTTTGCAGATAAAACTCTGTGCTTCCGCGCAGCGTTTGAATGACCAGCTGTTCCGCGATGCGCCGTGGAAAGCCCATGTGCACCCCCGCGTCTATCATGGCCTCCATAAACAAAAACACATAGGCTGGTCCTGTGCCCGAAAGCGCGGTTGCCATGTCCAGATAGGCTTCGTCGGCAACAAAAATCTCCTCCCCCAGGGTTTGCATAATTCGCGCGGCGGTCTCGTGCTGTTCATCGTCAACATCAGCAGCCTTTGTCCATACGGTGATACCCATGCCGATGCGGGCGGGCGTGTTCGGCATGGCGCGCACAAGGCAGCGCGTGCCCAGTTTTTGTTCCAGGGCTGCCAGCGGAACGCCGGCCAGAATCGAAATGACCAACTTTCCCGGGCAAAGCGCGCTTTTTATGGACTGGGCTGCCTGGTCCAGACGCTGCGGTTTGACCGCCAGAATGACCACATCGGCAGCTCCAGCAGCTTCGTGATTATTGCTGATTCTCACGCCAAGCTCCGCCTGAAGCTGATTCAGGCGGTCCTGGTTTGGTCCCGCCATAATAATCTGCTGGGGAGAGAGTTTTCCGGTCTGGATGAGGCTCAGGGCGATCGTATTGCCCATGACGCCGGGACCAATAATGGCGATTTTTTTTTCTTCGAGCATGAGAACCTCCAAAAATCAGGCCGTTTCTGCCTGGAAAGCTTGCGGGAACCAGAAGCCTGCCGCGGGCTTATTGTACCAGCGGCCGAAAAGCTGCGCTTCCAGCGCGCCTTACTTTTGCGCGACCGGTTTGAGAACAGGTTTCGAACGGCTCAGGTAGCCCATTGCCGCGAAACCCAGCAAAGTTGGAATCCAGAACGAGAACAAACGGTAGCCAAGAATTGCGACCACGCTAATCTCATTTGGTACACCCAGGCTGGTTTGGATGGCAGCCATGGATGCTTCCACCACGCCGATGCCGCCGGGGAAAATGAACGCGATCTTAGAAAGCAAAAAAGGAATACCGTAACTGGCAAAAAGCACGCCAATGGGGATATCGTAGCCAACCGCCTTGAAAAACAGGAACATCACCAGCATATCCATCAGGATGTACCCGAAAGCGCCCAGGAACGGCTTTTTCCAATTTCCACGCGCGAGTTCCTTCCAGGAAAGGATAACATTGTTGATCATCTCCTGAGTCTTCTGCGGATTGTACGGTTTTTTGCGAATGCGGTTCCAGCGCCAGAGGGCGCCGTTAACGATGCGGAAGGTTTGCCTGGGCAGAACCAGCGCGAGCAGATACCCAAACGTCGCGATGGTGAGCAATAGAATGAAAATGATGTACTGGATTAATTGCCCGCCGGTCAGTTTGCCGATAATGGCCAGATAAATGATGCCCAGAATGGCTACGATTTCAATGGAAAGATTTAGCAGCATGGAAGGCAAAATGCCTGCCATGGTGGCTGTGGTGCCGTCGTTGGTTTCGCGGCGGACGGAGCCAAAGATGGAGCCGGCTACGGCAAACCAGCCCCCGGCTACCAATCCGACGCTGGTGGCAGCCATGACAATCAGCGTGCTTTTAGGGGTGGAGAGTTTTTTGTCGTGAAGGCTGACAATGGCGTGGATGCAGTAACCGTAGCTGAGGTACTCGAGCACTAAAAACACGAATGCCAGCCCGACTGCCCACCAGGTCATGGTCCGGACCACTTCCCAGGAACGGGTCAGGTCGGAAATCTGAGGGAGCAACAGGTTCACTGCCAGGCCAAGAACGACCAGGATAATCAGATACTGCCAGAACTTCTTCTTGTTCGGCGCGGACTGGGTTTCAAGATTTTCCATACGATTGCGCTGGACCAAGCCGATCTTGATCATGCGTCCCTCAAGTATACATTAAACCGGCACGGCATGGATTGATTGGGCATCAGGTGGCGGTTTGTGCACGGCCGAGGCCGCACGCGGGTAATATCTGTCATGAACTGTTTTCCTTAAGGTTTTACCCGCTCCGCAGTTATGGGCTTCGAGGCAGGCGTGTAATCTTCTGAGCAATATTCGTGCCAAAACTGTTATTTTTAGTAAATTTCCGCATCAGGCACCAGGGCGCGGCGGAAAAAGGCCCGGCTCTCGTGTATAATTAGCATGCGCGGGGGCATCGCACAGCTCCGCGCAGACACCTGAGCTCCAGCCCGCGTTTTGGGCTTATCACACCAAAAGAAAAGAGGAAATATGACACTGCCAATCCAAATGAAAACACCAGTTGAACTTCCCGCGCTTCCTTTTGTCGAAACTGCCCTTGAACCGGTCATTTCCGCGAATACGTTAAGCTTCCATCACGGCAAACATCACAAGGCTTACGTGGATAAAACTCTCAGCCTGATTGCCGGAACCGAACTGGAGGGCAAGACCCTTGAGGAAATCGTGCTCGCGGCCTATCAGGAAGGCAAGACCGCGCTGTTCAACAACGCGGCCCAGGTCTGGAACCACAATTTTTACTGGAAAAGCCTTGCTCCTTTTGGCGCGATGGAACTGCCCGCCGAAGCCGCGGCTCTCCTGATTGACAGCTTTGAGAGCGTGGAAGCCTTCAAGAAGGCTTTCACCGAGGCAGCCGTCGGGCAATTTGGCAGCGGTTGGGCGTGGCTGATTTGGGATGGGAGCAAGCTCAGCATCGACAAGACCAGCAACGCGCTGCTGCCCTGGGTGGAAGGCAAAAAGCCCGTTCTGACCGTGGATGTTTGGGAGCATGCTTACTACCTGGATTACCAGAACCGCCGTCCGGCGTACGTAGAGGCTGTTCTGGACAAATTGGTTAATTGGGAATTTGTGCTGGAGAACGTGAAAGGCTAAACCTTCATTTTTCTCGGCAGGCTCTCAACAAGGCCCAAAAAGGCGCGGATATGCTCCGCGCCTTTTGATATTTCCAGCTGGAAACCGGTCTGATAATCTGCTACCACTGCCAGGTGTACACTTTATCCGGGACAAGCTTAATCAGGGTGTTTTCCGGGTCTTCAATCCAGTCCTGATATTTGGCTTCGCGCACATGCTCTTCCCCTATGTAGCGGGCATAAATCCAGGTGAACTGGCGTCTTAGAAAATCGGCAGGCCCGCGCAGCAGCTCAGCTCTGCCTTCCAGAATGACAGCCCGGGTGGTACCGTCCGGCCTGGTTTCGTCAATTGCCACGGAAATGAGCGGGTTTTCTTCCAGGTCCCTCACTTTACGGGTGGAGGAAAAGGCGCTGACCCACAGCGCGCTGCCGTCCCATGCAAACCAGACCGGTACCACATGCGGCTGGCCCTTCTTATCCGCGGTGGCTAAACGGGCGATGAGCGGTTCGGACAGGAAAGCGTTGATAAATTTGCGTTTTTCTTCAGTAAGTTTTTTCACGGCAGCCCCTCCAGGTTAATGTATACAAGCGAACTTTCACGCATAATCTTATCGCACCAGCTTGCCTTCCCGCAACCAGCCTGCAATAGATGTGTTGGCGGAGTGCCGCGGGCCGGCGCGCGAGGCTGAAAAAGCGGCTCTCTGTCCGTATCGACTTGCTTGACGGGGTTTAAAAATTGATGTTATTATCCACTTATGTATTTAAGAGGAAGCAGTCTTTCCCTGCGAAAAAAACGAAGGCGCGGCAACCCGGTTCTGATCATCCTGCTTACGGCTGCCATCGCCTTTTTGGTGTACTTCAATGTGGTTGTCGCGCCGGATATCAATCCGCCTTTTGTTCCGACGCCAACCGAGACGCGCGACCCGGTTTCTTTTGAGATTGAGGCTGACGCTCTGGCTGCCGAAGGGAAGTTCCTGGCCGCGATTGAGACCTATCAGGCAGCCATCAATGCCAATCCGAGGAATATTGAAAACTACCTGAAAATCGCCCGGCTGCAAATTTTTTCCGGCGATTATACGCAGGCGCAGGTCAATGCCGAAAATGCCATCCTGCTGGACAAAAACAACGCCGAGGCTTTCGCGCTGTTGGGCTGGGCGAAGGGTCTGCAAGGCCAGTATCTGGAAGGCGAGCGCGACGCCCAGATCGCCATTCAACTTGACCCGAATAACGCCATTGGACACGCCATTTACGCGTACCTGCTGGCGCTGCGGGTGGAAATTGGCGCCAATGAACTGAACACCGTTGACCTCGCCATTGAGGAGTCCCGCACGGCGCTGGCGCTGGACGCGAACCTGCTGGAAGCGCGCTGGGCGCGGGGGTACGTTCTGGAAATCACCAGCAACTACGCCGAGGCCGTGGAACAATACCAGGTGGCTGTCCAGTTGAACGCGAATGTCGCTCAGCTGCGCCTCGCGCTGGGGCGGAATTACATGACCCTGGGAAATTATGACGAAGCCATTTTTGAGTTCACGAAGGCCTATTCCCTCAATCCAACCGACCCGGTGCCCAACTATTTCATTTCCCGCGTGTATGGTACCCTGGGCGAATGGGCGAAAGCCATCCAATATGGAGAGCAAGCCCTGAAAGACGGACCAACCGAAGCGTATCTCTACGCGAACGTGGGCACGATGTATTACCGCAGTAACCTCTATAATCAGGCTGTGATTTACCTGGAAAAAGCCGTGCGCGGCGGCACCACCGAAAGCGGCGCCGTGGTGCAGGGGCTGCCGCTGGATTATTCCAACTTTGTCATCGAAACCTACAGCCGTTACGGCCTCTCGCTCGCGCGGATTAACCGCTGCAATGAGGCTGTCGCCGTTGCCAACGCCATGCTCCAGACAATTCCGGATAATGCCGACGGCGTGTTTAATGCCAACGAGATGATTCGCATCTGCCAGGAAAACCTGATTAACCCGCCTACCGCCACCCCTGTGCCCACGGCAACTCCAATTACCGGACCATCTCCAACCCCGCAGGGGACGCCGGCTCCTACACGAACGCCAGCGCCGTAAGCATGTACATCAAAGAACGACAAAACCTGTTTCGCAACCCCAAAAACCAGTCCAATCCGTACCGGATAATGCTGCTGCTGCTGGTGATTGTCGTGCTGGTGGCTGTGTTGCGCAGTTACGCCCAGGGAGCTATCTGGCCGCCTTTTATTCCTACACCCACACCTACCCGCACAATAAATTCCTACATGGTGGAGGGCAGCACACACTTTCTGGCGGGCAACCTGGAACTGGCCATTGAATCCTACAAAAAAGCCGTGGCGATGGACCCGGGAAATACCAAACTTTTGGTGGAGCTGGCAAAGATTCAGGTGTATTCCTCCAACACGCTGACAACAGACGCGGACCGGCGGGCGCGGCTGGCTGAAGCGCTGGCTGTAATTAACCAGGCCAAAGCCCTGGAGCCAAATAATTCTGATGTGCTTGCCACGCGCGCTTTTGTGCTGAACTGGAACGCGAACCCAACGCTGGCAGGCGCCGAGGCCCAGAACCTGCAGAACGAAGCTGAATCCGAAGCGCTGATGGCGCTTCAAATGGACAGCAAAAACACGCTGGCAATGGCCTATTACGCCGAAATTCTAACGGACCAGTACAAATGGGTGCAGGCGCGGGAATACATGGCGCAGGCGATGGAAAACGGCGCTCAGTACATGGATGTGCACCGCATCCAGGCTTACCTTTACGAAGTGCTGGGTGAGTATAATCTGGCGATTGAGGAATATAAAAAGGCCATCGATATCACGCCCAACCTGACGTTTTTGTACAATTCCGTTGGCAGGCTCTACCGCCACCTGGAACAGTACGACGTGGCGCTGGAATACTTTGACCGCGCTGCCAGCTTGAATGAACAGTTGGGCATAAAGGATCCCATTCCGTACATGCTGATTGCCAATACCTACGTGCGCATGGGCGAGGCGATGGTGGCGTCGCGCAATGCCTATAAGGCGCTTACGCTAAGCCCTTACAACGCGGACACTTACGGTCAGGTGGGGGTCATCTATTACCGCGCGCGCAACTACGAAGGTTCCATCCCGCTGCTGCAGTGCGCGGTGCGCGGCTGCGACGCGGCTACCAGCTGCGAAGCCCGGGAGTGCGAAAATCCGGAAGAAGAGCAAATCGTGATTGAAGGCCTGCCGCTTTCGGATACCACTGTGACTTACTACTATATTTACGGTTCCGTGCTGGCCGGTCTGCACCGCCCGGGCGACGACAAGTGTGAAAAGGCTCTGGAAGTGCTGGCGGAGGTGCGCGCGATGTACGCGAATAACCCCACGATTATGGGAATTGTGGGAGCCAGCGAAGCCATCTGCAGCGGCGAATAACTCCGATATTAGAAGAATGTAAGAAGTCTTTATCAACCCTTGACTTCTGGTTTTGGGGGTTGTATCATAGTGTGTGTTAGCACTCAAATCTTTAGAGTGCTAAAATGTTGAGAAAAAACCAAAAAAATTTGGAGGAATATATGACAATAGCAATGAAACCTTTGGGAAGCCGTTTGGTGGTTGAACCAAAAGAGCAGGATGAGGTCACCCCCGGTGGTATTGTTCTGCCTGATACCGCGAAAGAAAAACCCCAGAAGGGTACCGTGATCGCGGTTGGTCCTGGCGACCGAAATGAAAAAGGCGAACGCATCGCGATGGATGTGAAGGTTGGCGATTTGGTTCTGTTCGCCAAGTATTCCGGCACTGAAATCAAGTATGAAGGCAAGAAACTGTTGATTCTGCGCGAAAGCGACATCCTCGCTATCCTCGGTTAATTATTGCGATTGAAGGAGATTTTTTATGGCTAAACAACTTATTTTTTCGGATGAAGCACGCCGCGCCCTGAAAAACGGCGTGGATATCGTGGCGAACGCTGTTGCCACCACTCTTGGTCCCAAGGGCCGCAATGTCGCTTTGGACCGCAAGTACGGTTCCCCCACCATCACACACGACGGTGTGACGGTTGCCAAGGAAATCGAACTGAAAGACCCCTTTGAGAATATGGGCGCCCAGCTACTTAAGGAAGCGGCGACCAAAACCAACGATATCGCCGGTGACGGCACCACCACCTCCACTGTCCTCGCGCACGCGATGGTCAGCGAAGGTCTGAAGAACCTGGCCGCCGGCGCGAACCCGATGCTGCTCAAGCGCGGTATTGAAGCTGCCGCCAAAGCGGTTGCTGAAGCCATTCACGACCAGGCTATCAACATCACCACTAAAGAAGAAATCGGCTCCGTCGCGACAATCTCCGCTCAGGATGCTGAAATTGGCAAGCTCATCGCGGATGTGATGGACAAAGTCGGCAAAGACGGCGTTATCACCGTAGAGGAATCCAAAGGCCTGGAATTTGAAACCGAGTACGTCGAAGGTATGCAGTTCGACCGCGGTTACATTTCTCCTTACTTCATCAACGATAACGAGCACATGGAAGCCAGCCTGGATGATCCTTATATTCTGGTCTACGACAAGAAAATCTCCGCTGCCGCGGACATCGTGCCTCTCCTTGAGAAGATGATTCAGGTTGGAAAGCGCGAAATCGTCATCATCGCTGAAGATGTGGACGGCGAAGCCCTGGCCACCCTGGTTGTGAACAAAATCCGCGGCATGATTAATGTCATCGCCGTGAAAGCCCCCGGCTTTGGCGACCGCCGCAAGGCCATGCTGCAGGATATCGCCGTTCTGACCGGCGCCACCGTTATCTCCGAAGAGACCGGCCGCAAGCTGGAAAGCGCCACTATCGAAGACCTCGGCCGCGCCGAGAAGGTTACCACGGATAAAGACAACACCACCATCGTCGGCGGTAAAGGCAATCCCTCCGCGATTAAGGGCCGCATCGAGCAGATTCGTGTGGAAATTGAAAATACTACCAGCGATTACGACCGCGAAAAACTGCAGGAACGTCTGGCTAAACTCTCGGGCGGCGTTGCCATCATCCGCGTTGGCGCTGCTACCGAGACTGAACTGAAAGAAAAGAAGCACCGCGTGGAAGACGCCCTCTCCGCGACCCGTGCCGCGGTTGAGGAAGGCATCGTGGCTGGCGGCGGTGTCGCCCTGGTCAACGCTGTCGAAGCTCTATCCGAACTTAAGATGGACAGCACCGACGCTCAAATCGGTGTGAACATCGTCCGCAACGCTCTCGAAATCCCGATGCGCCGCATCGCTGAGAACGCCGGCAAGGACGGTTCGGTTGTCGTCGAAACAGTGCGCCAGAAACAGGCTGCGACCGGCAACAAGCACCTTGGTTACAACGTCCTCAATGAGGAATACGCGGACCTGGTTGCCAGCGGCGTGATTGACCCCGCCAAGGTTACGCGCGGCGCTCTGGAGAACGCTGCTTCTATCGCGGCGATGATCCTGACCACCGAAGCTCTGATCACCGATATTCCTGAAGAGAAAGCCGCCCCGGCAATGCCTCAGGGTGGCATGGATTACTAAAATCCATTTTCGGTCCAAAAATGAAGCCGTCCGCAAGGACGGCTTCCTGTTATCCAGACTCGGAAATGTGAAGTTGGAAGCAGCACGCGCGGGAGCGCTGCGCACCCCGCCAGGCAGGCACGCGGCGATGTTGTGTTTTGATGCTGCCGAGAACTGGATATCGGCATAATTTTGTTACAATGTACTCAGTAAAGAAATGGGAAAAAGAACACGTGAACTCTGAAAACCTGCCAATCAAACAAATCCTGCGGTTTCAACAAGACGAGATAAACGGTTACGAGATTTATAAAGGACTCGCCAAAATCGTCAAAGACCCGGCCAACAGCAAAATTATCGCGAACCTTTCGCGGGATGAACTGGGGCATTACCGCACCTGGCTGCGCTACAGCGGTCAGGAGGTCAGGGCGAATAAACTAAAGGTATTCGTCTATTTACTGCTTGGACGCCTGTTTGGGTATACCTTCGTCATCAAGATGCTTGAGAACGATGAAGACAAAGCTTCGGAAGGGTATGCCCCTTACAAGGCGCGTTTTCCCGAGCTGGAAGCCATCATCCAGGACGAAGATGAGCATGAAGAGAAGCTGATTGGCATGATTGACGAAGAAAGCCTTAAGTATTCGGGTTCGGTCGTGCTTGGATTGAATGACGCGCTGGTGGAATTGACCGGCACCCTGGCCGGCCTGACGCTGGCCTTCCAAAATACGCGCCTCATCGCTCTGAGCGGTCTGATTACCGGCATCGCGGCGGCTCTATCGATGGCAGCTTCTGAGTTTCTATCCACCAGCTCGGAAGAGACTAACAAAAACCCACTCAAAGCTTCTATCTACACCGGAATCGCGTACATCATCACCGTGACGGTTCTAATCCTGCCGTATTTGCTGTTCAAGAGCTATTACGCAGCGCTGGCAGCCATGCTGATTACCGGCGTGCTGGTGATTGCCCTTTTCAATTTTTACAATTCGGTGGTGCGGGAAGAGTCCTTCCTAAAGCACTTTGGCAGAATGGCGGCAATCAGCCTGGGCGTGGCCGTTTTCAGCTTTGGAATTGGGTATCTTGTGCGCAGCGTGTTTGGTATCGAGGTGTAGCGCCTTTACCGCGGTAAATGGGTATAATTATCCTATGTTGAAAGCGAAAATAACGGGGTACCTGCTTGTTTTGTGCCTTGCGCTTGCCGGGTGTCGGGCAGGCACCCCCGGAACCCCAACACAGGGTATAACGCCGCCTGAACCAACTGTCATCGCGGCAACAGACACGCCCGCCCCAAGCCCCACTCCCACCAGCCTGCCGGCAGCCGCGCTGGTGAATGGTGAACCCATTCCGCTTACCTATTTCCAGAACGAGGTTCTGCGCTACCGCGCCTCCTTCGCGGAAGGGGAAACGCTGCCGGCGGAAGATGAGATTCAGACGGCGGTTTTAAACGCTTTGATTGACCAGCTGCTCCTGGCGCAGCAGGCCCGCCAGGCTGGTTTCACCTTCAGCGACGCGGACGTGCAGGCGCGTATAGACGCCTTGCTCGCCCAGCTTGGCTCTGGCAGCGCGCTGACCGATTGGATGAACGCCAATCACTACGACGACGCGGAGTTCCGCTACGCGCTCAAACTGAGCACGGAAGCAGCCTGGCAGCGCGACCAGATTATCAGCGCGGTGCCCGCGGCTGTGGAACAGGTGCGCGCCCGTCAGATATTCGCCCAAACCGCGGCCGGAGCTGAACGAGCGCTCGCCAGCCTGAATTCCGGCGCCAGTTTTGATGACCTGGCCTGGCAGTACAGCCCCGAAACCGGCGGCGAACTGGGTTGGTTTCCGCGCGGGTATCTGCTTTTCCCGGATATTGAAGCGGCGGCTTTCTCGCTCGCTCCGGGCGAGCATTCCGGCATCATCCAGACTGAAATTGGATATCACATCATTCAAGTGATGGAACGTTCAGACGCGCATCCGCTTACCACAGACGCGCGGCTGAGCCTGCAGACGCAGGCTTTGGCGCAGTGGCTGGCAGCCCAACGCGCCCAGGCCCGGATTGAACAGGTGCTGCCGTGAGAAATCCGAGGCCGATGGGCGCAGCTAAACGGCGCGGTTCCGCCGATACCCCAAGCGGTATCCCAAGCATGGCGCGCCGCAAACGCGGTTCGTGTTCCAGCATTACCATCGGCATCGTTTTGATGATTATTATTCTGATTGTACTGCTGGTAGCCTCCGGAATCATCACAGCGCCGGTGGTGCGCAAAACCACGCCAATTCCCAGCCCGACGTTCACCGCGAGCCCGCAAATGGACGCACAGCCGGGCGTAACACTGGCCGCTTCTCAGACTCCTACCGCCACGCATACCCCGCTGCCGTCTTTTACTCCGACGGTTACGCGGACCCCGACCCCTACCAAAACCTCCACCCGCACTCCTACCGCGACCGAAAAGAGCATGCCCTTCGTCATCCGCGGCACTCCAGAAGGTCTCTCGCACACGCTGTTTCATCCGGAGTACGCCTGCGAAGATTACCTTTTCATCGGCGGGCAGGTCTGGGATTTGCAGGATTCGCCGCTTTTAGGGTTGGTGGTGCGGCTGGGCGGCACTTACGGCGGAGATATCGTGGATATGACAGTAAAAAGCGGTTCCTCCGCGATTTACGGCCGTTCCGGTTATGAATTCGCGCTCACCAATAAGCAAATCGCGGATGGCAATATTTACATACAGCTGGAAGATGAAAACGGAGAGGTGCTTTCAACCCGCACCTTTCTGAATGTTACCGCTTCGTGCCAGGCAAATCTGATTATTGTGAACTTTAAACAGGTTCGCTGACCCCCAGGATGTATTCACATACTGAATATTTAGCGCGGCTGGCGGCGGGCAAGCGGCACAATTTCTGCGTTGGAGAGCAATCCTGTGGTTTTTTCCGCTCGCAGCGGCATTACGCGGCTGTTGGCAAAATACGGAAAGTCAAACTCGGTTGGGTCGCCAGCTTTTTTGCCTGAAATTGGCATGAGCCGGGCGGTCAGCGGCTTTCCCAGGCGCAGTGCCAGCGCGGCGACGTCCAACAGCAGTGGGTAAAGCTGGTCCGCGCTGGTATCCCCGGGCAGTGGGATGACGTCGAGGCCTGTCCCGCACACGGCGGAGCACAGGAGCAGGTCCTGGGCCGTCAGGGTGCCTTCGGCCGCGCGCCGCGCAAGCCCGGAATCTTCCAGCACCGGCAGCATCAGGCCGTTGAAGCCTGTGCGGGTAAAGCGCGCGCGGTCCAGCGTGTCTGTCAGGAAGGCAGATGCGAAAAGAGAGCCGGCAAGGCCAAACGCCGGCAGGCCAAGCGCCTCGAGCGCACCGCCAATCGACGATTGTACTTCCGGGAATGGAGCGAGCGTAAAATCAAGCCCTTTAAAATCATAACCGTACATGCGGCTGAGATTATTCGCGGCAGCTTCCAGCTTTTGGGCGGCCTTTTCCACTTCCTCGATGAGATTGGCGCGCGCCTCTTGCAGGCTTCCGGCGGCAGTAAATACGCTGACTGCCAGGTCGGCAGCTTCCATCGCCAAAGCAAAGGCGGGTGGTTCGCTTGCGGCGTAGGCGGCCGGGAAAAATGGCGCGTAGGGCGGCACATTGGCAGACGCGCAGAAGTTCAGGTTGGCAAAGCCGTCCGGGCTCTGCCCGGCAAGCTGGGCAATAATTTCCGCGCAGGATTTTGCGGCGGGCAAAGAGACTTCGCCTTGCGGCGTGGTGAGCATCCCAGAAAAGAAAACCCCATGGGTTTTTGCCAGGGCTTCAGGGATGCGCGGGTAAGCTTCCGGGTCTGTCGTCAGGGCCGGGCCGAGCGAGAGATATTCAAAGCCTTCCGCGTGCGCTTCGATGGAAAGGTTTTGGGCGGCGGCGCTCAGATCGCGCGGGTTTACGAATTCAGAAAAAGGCGGCAGCGCCAGACGGAGAGTCTCCACCTCAAAACCTTCCTGCGTGAAGAGCGCGCGGGCGTGATTCGCGAAGATGCCCAGATGCTGCAAGAGCAGCCGGTTGGCAGGGTAGCCCAGCGCGCAAAAAACAGTAATTGAGCGGATTTTCATGCGGTTCCTCCCGCGCTGCGCTGTCGGAGAACTTCGAAAAGCAGAACGGCTGCTGAAACCGCCGCGTTGAGCGATTCGCTGGCCCCCGCCATTGGGATGTGCACGCTGCGCGTGACAAGTTCGCGCGCTTCCGGGCTGGCGCCTTCGGCTTCGCCGCCAATCAGCAGGGCGCACGGCGCGGAAAAATCAGCCTGCCAGCAGCTTTGCTCGCCAGCCATATCGGCAAGGAAAACATTTAATCCGGCGACCGCGGCTTTGAGCGCTTCCCACTCCAGCGCAAAAATTGGCAGGCGGAAATGCGCTCCCATGCCTGAGCGCACGACTTTCGGCGCGAAAGCGTCGGTGGTGCCGGGAGTGAGAAAAACAGCCTGCGCGCCGGCAGCTTCCGCCGAGCGCAGAATGGTGCCCAGGTTGCCTGGGTCGCGCATTTGGTCCAGGATGAGGGCAAAATTGAGGTCCCCCGGCAGCGGCCATTCCGGCAGGTCAAAAATGCCGATAATCCCCTGGCTGTTAACCGTATCGGCCAGAGAATCGAACAATTTGTCATCCACAAGGTGCACTACCGTGCCTTCCGGAATGTGAGATAGTATGGTTTGGACGCGCGGCGGGTGCGCCGCACGCACAAGCAGGCTGCGGACGCGCGCCCCAGAGCGCAGTCCATCCTCTACCAGGCGGGCGCCCTCCGCGGCAAAAGCCCGCAGCTTGCGGCGCGCTTTGACCTGATTGAGCAGGGCGCGCGCTTCCTGCAAACGCGGATTCTGAGCGGAAGTGATAATTTCCTGTGTCATGAGGTTTTACTTAATTATACGTGAACCCGGTCGGGAAGGCTGACATTACGCGCCTGCACCTGCCCGTCCGCGCTGATGGTCAATTCACAATATTGAATCTGGCGGTGATTCAGCAGATGCGGATAGGCCGCGCCGGGATTAAGGAACTGCTTATTGCCAACCTGCTCGAAGAGTTGAAAATGGGTATGGCCGAAAATAATCAGGTCGGCTTCGGGGTAGCGCTGCGCCAGACGGTCGCGAAAGGCGCGCACATTCACTTTCCGGCCGGTGATGAGCAGGCGCACATAATTCAGGGTATAGTGCCACATACTGACATGCCCGTGCGTGAGCACCACCCGGACGCCGTTAACCTCAAAGCGCCATTCCTTCGGGAGCTTCAGACGGCGCAGCCAATCGCGGTTGCCCTGGACCGCTGCGACCGGCGATATCGCTTCCAGTTCCTGGAGCGCTTCGGCGGAGCTGATATCCCCGGCGTGCAGAATTGCCTCCGGGCGAAACGCGCGGAAATTCTCCACAAGGCGCGTATCCAGTTTTTTGACCCGGTCGCCGACATGGGTGTCCGAAATCACGATGTAACGATGGTCTGAGGGTGGGAGCGTGGGGTCTGGGGGCTGAAAAAAAGGCATGCGCGGATTATATCAGAGTGGGGCTATTGAAGGTATGTTGAAGCACTTTGGGAGCGGTTTAATTTGGCACCCTGAAAGGGAATTCGGAAGATTTCGTCCCGATGCAAAGCGCTGGGAGCGGCAAAACGCTCCCAGCGCTGAGGTTTTGTCAGGCGGGATTGGCCGGCATCGGCTTGCGCATATCCAACGCGGTATGGTAAGGCTGGTAACCCAGGCCAAGGTAAAGACGCTGAGCCCCGGAAGGGTTTTCTGAATCCACGGTGAGCGCCGCCTCCCGCATGTTCAGCGCTTTCATCATCGCCAGCGAACGGCAGATGAGAGCTCGGGCCACACCCCTTCCGCGCCAGGCTGGCACCACGCAAATGCCTTCGGTGTAACCGCGGAAACGCTCATAGTATTCATTTTCCAGGGCGTTGATATAGTTCAGGACCATTCCCACAGGCGTGTTGTTTTGCTTATCCCACGCAATTTGCCAGATGGCGGGCTGAAAGCTGCTTTCGGTCAGCCAGCGTTGATAATCCTCCTCGGTCACCTGAGTGGAGCTCCACTCATCTCTAAAACCTTCCACTGAGGCGTCCCAGATAGCGCGGTAGTCTTTTGGGAGCGCGGGACGCAGTTCGATGCCCTCGGGCAGGGACGCTTCGGGCAGGTTTTCAAGTTCGCGACGCATACGCACAAAATAGCGCGCCGGCTGATATCCGCGGGTTTCCAACGCCTTCTTTAGAGCGGAACATTCTTCGGTCAAGAAAACCGAATACACGCGTTCCATTTCCTGGGGATGCCCGGCGGCGATGGCCGCGAGCCTGCGCTCAGCCCACCCAAGCAGCGCCTGCTCCAGGCCTTTGCCCTGATGTTCTGGAAGTATGCGCAGGATGATTGTGTAGATGCGCGCGGGGCGGGTTTCTTCCTGTTCCCAGAACACGCGGGTGTAGCCCACCGGCTGGTCGTTCAGCTCAGCAAAAAGCGCGTCCTGGCGGGGATCGCAGTTGCCGGGGTGCTGAAACCAGCTGGTCAAATCCTCCAGGGAGACCACATGCAAAAATTGCCCGGCATCCCGCAGCGCGTCTGTTATCCGCACCATCTCGGGGAGGTCGTTTTCATCGCGAAACAGGCGAAACCTCAGGTTGTTTATCCGCGGGGCTTCGGGGATGAAGACCTCACTTTTTATAGAATCATTTTTCATGGATAACTCCAATTCTCATCTTTGGGTCTGCCTGGCCTTAGCGGCCGTCCCGGCAGGTTCAGGCACAGGCAGACCACAATAAATCTGCTCATCCGGGCAGCGCTTTTCGATATTCCACCATGGTGCGGTAAGTGCGGTACCCCATGCTTTCATAGAGACCCAGCGCGCCGGTGGCATTGTCGGAATCCACCGTGAGGGCGGCTTCCTGCAAGTTCAGCACTTTGAGCATGCGCAGCGAGCGCGCGATTAGCGCGCGGGCAATGCCCTTTCCTCTGTAGGGCTTGAGCACACTGATGCCTTCAGTGTACCCGCGCAGTCGGCCAAGCTTTTCGTTCTCTACGCTGTCAATGTGATTTTCCACCTGACCAATGGGTTTATCGCCGTCCCAGGCAACCTGCCAGAGCGTTGGCTGAAACCATCGGCTTTCCCGCCAGGATTGGTAATCTTCCTCGCGCGGTTCCGAAAACCCCCAGTGTTCGCTGAAGGCAACGTTGGCGCCTGCCCAAACGTCGTGGTATTCCCCTGGCATGGCCGGCCGGACGATGATGCCCTCCGGCAGTTCCGCCTCCGGAATATCGTCGAGGCCGCGGGACATGCTGAAAAACCACCGCACAGCGCTGTACCCGAAACTTTCCAAAACCTGGACGCGGCGCGCGTCGTGCTGCGCGCAGTGCTGCACATATACTCTTTCGTCCTCTCCCGGAATGGCTCGGGAAATTTCCTGCTGGCGGTTTTCCAGCCATTCCTGCATCGGCAAATCAATGCCCAGGTCCTGAATTTCCGGGTTTATATGGAAATACTGGTAAAAGATTTTTCGTTCCCCTTCTTGCAGCCAGATGGAACGCGCGCAGGCGACAGCTTTTCCATTTATTTCCGCAAAAATTATGTCCTGGAAAGGGTCGCAATTGTAAAGATGGCGAAACTCAACGGACAGGTCTTCGGCTGTATACGAGCCTTCCACCAAACCCGCAAAGCGCATCTGGTCCCAGATTTCAGCCATGGCGGGAAAATCCTCCTCACCGCGAAAACCGCGGTATTGCAGGCCTGGAACGTTGGGGATATTTGGTAAATTGATTGTTGTGTTCATAATACTTCTGCCTTCCTTGTGTTGAAACCAAAAAAACTATTACACTGGACTGACCAGGGGCCTGCTTACCGAGGAAAGGACGGGTGAATAAAAAAAAACCACGGGGTCGGCAGACGCCCGTGGTTGTCATTAAACTAACAGGGAGGATTAACGACCAACAGGCGCAATACGGCCTTGAACAGGAACGCCGGCAGCAGGCTGGCATTCGCTGCAAAGCATGTTCAGGCTGATATTGCTCATTAATACCTCTCGTAAGATATTGTAGCACCGCGAACTTTGGGATGTCAAGCGCTGGTCGGGTTTTCTCTCGCGGCTGGGATGAATGAAGGCGCGGCGGGCTCTGGCTGAAATGAGTCTGCAGGCAGGCGTATTCTTGTTTTCGCTGTCCGCAAGAAAGCGCGAGATTTCCTGAAAAGGACTACTGCTGTTCAGGACGGACCAGCCGGTCAGGGAACGGGGCGGTTTAGCGCTCTTTTTTCAGGAATCCGAAAACAAGCACCAGCAGGATGCCTGCCGCGCTGATGCCTGCCAGAGCCAGGCCCACGGTTTTACCGTCCGCGAATACACGGTAAAAGAGCGAGGGAACAGGCGTCTCCGTCGGGGTGGGCAGCGGCGTGTGGGTGGGCACCGGCGTGAGGGACGGCCGCGGCGAGGTGGGCTGGGGAGTGATGCGCGTAGGGGTCGGTGTCAGTGTCAGCGTAGGGGTAGCCGGGTCGGCCAAACGAATTATCAAGATTTGGCCGGCATACACATCGGTGGCGAGCGGGCTGTTGCCGCTGTTAGCCATAATTTCGGCGCCGGTCAGGCCGTATGCCATGGCGATGGCCCACAGTGTTTCACCCTCTTTGACGATATGGATAATTGAACCGTCCGGGTTGGGGGTGGAGGTGATGATAGTGTTCACATACGAACTGGTGGCTTCCTGCTGTGGGTTCAGCGCTGCCGGTTCTGCATGGCCTGCTTTGGGCGCGCGCGCGTCTGCCGCCAGGGGAGGGACCAAACAAAGGGCTGTAATCAGGCAAAGGCAAAGGATGATTGATTTCTTCATGATGGCATATTATAGCTGTTTTGCGCGTCAAGTGCTCACAGCGGGATACCCCACCTGTGAGCTTTGCAGCCAGACTCTGGTATCCAGCCGGTTCCGTTGGTAGAATATACCACAGGCACGCTGGTAATGCTTTCCGGCGCTCGAGGAGAATCAAAATGCTGGATCTAAAATTAATACGTGAACACCCGGAAATAATTCGCGAATCGCTGCGCAAACGGCACATGGACGAGGCGGTTGTGGACCAGATTCTGGCGCAGGACGAACAGCGCCGCGCTCTGATCCTGGAAGTGGAAGCCAAAAAAGCGGAACGCAACGCCGTCAGCAAAGAAATTGGCAGGATGAAAGACGCGGCCGCGCGCCAGGAGAAAATCAACGCCATGCGCGACCTGGGCGACAGCATCGCCGCCCTGGATGAAAAGCTGAAGGCGGTGGAAGCTGCTTTGCATCTGACGGTGGCAGGCGTGCCCAACATTCCGGACCCTGACATCCCTGTTGGCGTGGATGACAAGGACAATATCATCGTCCGCACGATTGGTGAGAAGCCTATTTTTGATTTTGAACCGCTGGCGCATTGGGATTTGGGTCCGCGCCTGGGGATGATTAATTTTGAAGCCGGCGTAAAACTGGCGGGAACGCGATTTTATGTGCTGGAAGGCGCCGGAGCGCGCCTTGAACGCGCGCTGATTTTCTGGATGCTGGATTTGCATATCCGGCAGGGCTACCGCGAAATTTATCCACCCTGGATGGTGCGCCAAGAGGTGATGTTTGCCTCGGGGCAGCTGCCCAAATTCGCGGATAATCTTTACCACGACGCAGAAGAAGATTTTTGGATGGTCCCGACCGCGGAAGTGCCGCTGACCGGCATGATGATGGGTGAAGTGTTGGATGAAGCAGACTTGCCGCTGAACCTGACTGCTTACACCGCCTGCTTCAGGCGCGAAAAGATGAGCGCCGGCCGCGACGTGCGCGGCATCAAACGCGGGCACCAGTTCGATAAAGTGGAAATGTACAAGTACTGTCTGCCGAACGATTCACCCGCCCAACTTGAGAAGATGGTGGCAGACGCTGAAGAAACCTGCCAGCTGTTGGGGCTCACTTATCGCGTGTTGCTGCAGTCCACCGGCGACCTGAGCTTTGGGTCGCACAAGACCTACGACCTGGAGGTCTGGGCGCCGGGCTGCCAGGAGTGGCTGGAAGTGTCTTCGGTTTCCAATATTGGCGAATTCCAGGCCCGCCGCGCGAATATCAAATACCGCCCGGCCGATGGGTCCGCGCCGAAATACCTGCACACCCTGAACGGCTCGGGTCTTGGTCTACCGCGCACGCTGATTGCGGTGATGGAAACTTATCAACAGGCAGACGGCAGCATCCGCGTGCCGGAAGTGCTGCTGCCATTCATGGGCGGTCTGGAAGTCATCCGCGCATGAACATATCCCCCGCCTGGGTCAGCACGGTAATTCTGGTAATTTCCGCTCTGTTCCAGTTAATCGGATTGTTTGGGCTGGTGCTGGTCTTCTTTCCGGGACCAACCGTCGCCTGGGTGGGTCAGCTCATCTGGGCCATCTACACGCGCTTTAATTACGGGCATGCCTCCTGGCAGTTCACGCTGACCATCGTGCTGTTTGTGGTCAGCACTCTGCTCATGCTGCTCGGGTCGTTTCTGGACAACCTGATGATGGCGGGGCAGGCACACAAACAGGGTTCTCCCTGGTGGGAAATTGGACTCAGCTGGTTCGCGATGATTGTCGGCGGCATCCTGCTCACCCCATTGGGCGGGTTGGCAGCGGCGCTTTTGACCGTTTTCCTGGTGGAATATCAGCGTTTGGGGAAGAAGCAAAAAGAAGCCTGGGCCGCGACCAAAGCGGTCGCGCTGAGCTGGGGCTGGTCCACGCTGCTCCGCGCCACGCTTGTGCTGGTGATGATTGCTTTGTGGGTGGTGATGCTGGTCTGGCTGTAGGCTTTTGACAGACGGCCAGTGCGTGCGGCCGGGCATTCTCTTTGACATTAACCGGGGGCGGGCGCGCGGACAGACGGACTTTGGCACGGCTGACCTGTGTCAATCTGAGCGCGGAGACAAATCGCGAGTCCAGACTGCCGCGGTGGCTGCGCTCCCTCGCAAGGACGAAATCCTTGCTGCCCTCAACTCTGAGAAAGAACGATTACTAACCAGAGCACTGCATAAGGTCAAAAGGCGGACTGCCGCGGTGGCTGCGCTCCCTCGCAAGGACGAAACCCAGTTGCCCTCAGCGCCGAGAAGGAACGATTACTAACCAGAGCACCGCAAAACGCAAAAAGACGGATTGCCGCGCCAGAGGCGCTTCGAGCGCGCGGGCGAATGCGCGAATGGTTCTAAATCGGAGGAATTTACCTCGCCGGGCTTCAGGCTCTCTCCCGGGCCTGACGGGCAAGATACAGCGCGATGGAACCGGCCGCCGCGGCGTTCAGCGATTCAATCTTTCCGCGCATGGGCAGACGCAGCAGCTCATCACATTTTTTCCGAACTAATTCCCGCAGCCCGGAGCCTTCGTTGCCAACTACCAGCGCGACCCCGCCGTCCAGCCTCAACTCGGAAGGCGTCCTGGAGCGGGGCGCCTCATCCAGACCGTACACCCACACATCCAGAGCCTTGAATCTGTCAATTGCCTGGGCGAGGTTGTGCTGCGCAACCAGCAGGTGTTCCGTGGCACCGGAGCTGGCGTGCACCACGGTCGGCGTGACCTGGGCAGCCTGCGCTGAGGGTATCACCACGCCGTGAATTCCCACCGCTTCGGCCGTGCGCAGCAGCGTTCCCAGATTCTGCGGATCCTGAATGAGGTCAAGCAGCAAAAAGAAGGGCGGTTCAGGTTGGTTTCTGGCGTTCTGAATCAAATCTTCAAGCGCCGCGTAGGGATATTCGCTGGCTTCCAACGCGACACCCTGATGGTGATTGGATAAGGCATCCAGTTTATCGCGCGGGGCTTCTTCCGGCGCGAGGCCGCGCAGGCGCGCCAGCCTGAGAATTTCCGGCAGCTGCCCTTCCAGCTTGATGCCGCGCGCGAGGACAAGGCGGAATACATGCCGCCTTTTTGCCCGAAGGGTTTCATAAACCGGATTGCGCCCGCTGATCCACTCGCGCACAGTTTACTCCCAGGACCAGGTCGTTCCGGTTTTGCTGTCTTCCAAAACCACCCCGAGGGCTTTCAGTTCCACGCGGATTTTATCAGCCAGTGCCCACTGCTTTTGCGCGCGCAGTTCCGTGCGCAGCGCTACCAGGAGGTCGATGAACGCGTCGGCCGGCGTTTTTCCATCTGCTGCTTCGTTCAGGCGCAGGCCGAGCACGCCGGTCAGTTCGTCGAAGACCTGCAGGGCAGGCGCCAGCTGCGCCTGGGTCGCGCCTTCGGAACGGGCTTGATTGATGGCTCTGACGAGTTCAAACAGAGCGGCCAGCGCGGCAGACGTGTTAAAGTCATCATCCATGGCTTCTTTAAACTGCGCGCGGGTCTTTTCCGCGTCAGCTTGCAGCGCCTCCGCCCGGGCAGGGTCAATGCCGGGTGCGTTTGGGTCCGCGGCCTTTTTTGCGGTGAGAAGACGCTTGTAAGCCTGTTCGGTCTGCGCCAACACTTCATCGTTATAGGTGAGCGGGCTGCGGTAGGAACCATTCAGCACCAGAAGGCGCATGACGTCACCGGGATGTTCCGCCAGGAATTCGTCAATGAGAACCATGTTGCCCAACGATTTGGACATCTTCTCACTCTTGAGAGTCAGCATGCCGTTGTGCATCCAATAGGTGGCGAATGGTTTATGGGTCAGCGCTTCGGTCTGCGCGATTTCATTCTCGTGATGCGGGAAAATCAGGTCGTTTCCACCGCCGTGAATATCAATCTGCTCTCCCAAATGATGCATATTCATCGCGGAGCACTCGATGTGCCATCCCGGACGTCCTTTGCCCCAGGGGCTGTCCCAAGCGGGCTCGCCTTCCTTGGCGGCTTTCCAGAGCGCGAAGTCCATTGGGTGTTCTTTGCGGTCGTCCACCTGGATGCGCGCGCCGGCATTCATACTCTCCAGGCGGCGGCCCGAAAGCTTGCCGTATTCCGGGTCGGAATCGACGCGGTAGTAAACATCGCCGTCTACCACATACGCGGAGCCCTGCCGCACCAACGCCTGAATCATTTCCAGAATGTGGGGCATCTCCTGCGTGGCGCGCGGGTTGACGCTGGCGGGTTTGATGTTCAAAGCCTCCAGATTGCGCTTGTAGTCTTCTATGTAACCCTGGGCGAGTTGGAACGGATCCGCCCCGGATTGTCTGGCGCGGTCGATGATTTTATCATCCACGTCCGTAAAATTCATCACGAAGCGCACTTCGTAGCCGGAATATTCCAGATAGCGGCGGACGATATCAAACACGAGCGCGGACATGGCATGGCCAATATGGGCGCGGTCGTACACGGTTGGCCCGCAGACGTACATGCGGACTTTTCCAGGTTCCAGCGTGCGGAAATCTTCTTTCTCGCGGGTCAGCGTGTTGTATATTTTAAGAGCCATGGCAACCCTACCAGTTTTATTCAACTTCACGTTTGGCAAAAATCATGCGCCCGGCTGAGGTCTGCAGGATTTTTGTCACGATGACAGTAATTTCTTTATTGAGATAGCGCTGGCCGTTCTCCACCACCACCATCGTGCCGTCGTCCATGTAACCGACGCCTTGATTGGATTCCTTGCCTTCCTGGATGACGCGGACATTGAAGCTCTCTCCAGGCAGCAGGATTACCTTCACCGCGTTGGCAAGGTCATTGATATTCAAGACCCTGACACCCTGCAGTTCGGCGATGCGGTTCAGATTATAGTCATTCGTGAGGATTGGGCAGCGCATCTGGCGCGCCAGAACCACCAGGCGGTCGTCCACTTCGCGGACGCCTTCCACGTCGATATCGCTGATGATGACTGAGGTTTTATCGTCGTTCTGAAGCTCAGTCAGCACGTCCATCCCGCGCCGGCCGCGCTGCCTGCGCATGGAGTCCGCGGAGTCGGAGACGTATTGCAGTTCGTTCAACACAAAGCGGGGTACGATGAGCGTGCCGGGCAGAAAACCGGTTTTGGCAATGTCCGCGATGCGGCCGTCAATGATTGCGCTGGTATCTACCAAAACCCGATGCTCTCCATCAATCTGCGTGCGTGAGCCTTTGGCGGATATTTTGTTCGAGAAGGAGCGGAAAAGGCCTAGAAATTCCTGGCTGCGGCTGTAAAAGAGGGTCAGTCCGAGATATCCAAAGACCACCACCACCGCCAGCGGCATGATTTGCCCGAACGGCTTCGGAAGAAGAGAGACGGGGTATGCCAGCAGCGCGGAGATGATCAGGCTGATAATTAAACCAATCAGACCGCTGAAGAGCGCCTGCGGGGAAGATTTGCCCAGGCTTTTACTGAGAGCCTCAACAGGTTTTACACTGATCCAGGGACTGATGATGTACCCAATCAGCATGAAGAGAATGATGCAAATAACAACCGTAATACCGTTTGTTAACGGATAGGTTGCCCAAAAGGAAATCAGGTAATTATGAATCGGTGTGCCGGAAAAGAAGCCAATAATTCCAAAAATGACAGCGCCAATAATCCGTGATAATAAGACCGCGTTCATACACAAACCTCCATTATTAAGGTACAGAATGAATAAGATGTATAAGTTCTGTAACAAGATAATAGCACTCTCGGGGTGCTAAGTCAACAAAAAAGGTATTTTCTTACGCAACTCATAGAGAACTGCTGGTTAAATGCCGCGGCAGCCCCCTTGCTTTAATCAGGTTAAAAACTTTCCAGAGGTTTATCCGCGGCAGGGGAGGCGGGAGGGGAAGCGCGGTGCGTCCGCGGCGCCTTTTTAGTTTCCTGACGGGCGCTAAGTGAGGCTTCGAGGCGGCTTAAGGCGGCCGGGTCGAACATGTAGGCGTGGCACACATCGCACACCCAGGCCGGGAAGCGCGGCACGCTTAAGAGCTGGCCGTCAACGACCAATGAGTACGGAATGAGCTTCCGCTTGATTCGTCCCACCATGCAGCGCGGGCAGGTCTCGGGGTTTGTTGGCAGTAATGATTTCATACGGGTTGATTATACGCTTTATTTTTCGTTGTGTTTGAAATATTTCAGGAAAAAAGGCTGTCTGACCGGGTCCGGCGTCAATTGGCGGCCTGCACCAAATCCGGGATGACCAGAGAGCGCATGGCGCTAAGAGGAAAGTACACAAATACGGCCTTTCCAATCACATCTTCCTTCTTCACGTAGCCCCACTGATGGGAATCGGAGGAGTTGTTGCGGTTATCCCCCAACACAAAGTAGGAATCCGGCGGAACGCTCCAGCTGCCGGAATAGCGCGGAAATTCGGCAATATAGGGTTCCGTGAGCGGGTGCCCATTGACGCTGACGATGCCGTTCTCTATGACTACCTGGTCTCCGGGCAAGCCGATTATCCGTTTGATGTAGTCTTCCTGGCCTTCTCCGTTATAGTCAAAGACAATGATATCGCCGTGCTTTGGCTCCCCCAATTTGTAAGCCAGCTTGTTCACCACCAGCAGGTAGCCGGGCTGCAAGGTGGGCTTCATGCTGATGTTTTCCACCCGGACGCGCGAGCTGACCGCGTTGATGGCCAAAAAAAGCACCAGCGCCATGAGAATTGTCTCTAGCGTATCAATCCAAAAGCCTGACCCACGTTTTATATCCGGGGCGGGTTCTGGTCCGTTTGTTTCAGGCGAAGCCTGACTGGTGTAATGATCCACAGTTTGCTTTCCAGTAATAAAACTTACCCTATTATACAACTTTCGCGGACGTTCAGTCTTCGCCGCGTTCGCGCGCCTTGAGAACCAACCGGATTGGTGTGCCAATGAATGGGTATTCCTTGCGTATCTGGTTTTCGAGATAGCGCAGGTAAGTAAAATGCCCAAGCGTCGGGTCGTTGCAGTACAGCAGGAATGTGGGCGGCTCTGAACGCACCTGCGTCCCGTAATAAATTCGGAACATCCGACCGGAACCCGAGGAGGGCTGGTGCAGGTCCTGTGCGTTCTGCAGGATGCGGTTAAGCTGCGAGGTCGTCAGACGCACCAGACGTTCTTCCTGCACGCGGGCGACCATCGGCAGGATTTGATTCACGCGCTGGCCGGTGGCGGCAGAAATGAATATAACCGGTACGTACGGCAAGAAGTTGAGCGCCTGCCGAATGTTTTTTTCAAATTCGACCATGGTGTGGGTGTCTTTTTCAATCAGGTCCCATTTATTAATGACCAAAATTACTGATTTCCAGGCCTGGTTAATATAACCAGCGATGTGGGTATCCTGGGCGGTAACGCCGGTTACCGCGTCCACTACCAACAGGGCAACGTCGCAGCGTTCAATGGCCTGCATGGCGCGCAACACGGAGTATTTTTCCACCCCGGGTTCAATGGAGCCGCGTTTGCGGATGCCCGCCGTGTCAATCAGGGTGATTGGCAGCCCTTCCCAGGTGATGCGGGTGTCTATCGCGTCGCGCGTTGTGCCGGGAATCGGGCTAACAATGGAACGGTTCTCGCCGGCCAGTTTGTTCAGCAAGCTGGATTTTCCAGCGTTGGGCTTGCCGACAATCGCAACCTTGATGCTGGTGTCTTCTTCTTCAGGCTCTTCTTGCGTTGGGAAGTTTGAGACCACTTCGTCCAACAAATCGCCGGTGCCGGTTCCGTGAATGGCGGAGATAGGAAAAGGTTCTCCCAACCCCAGCGAATAAAAGTCCAACGCGTTGGCGCGGTAAGCATCGCTGTCGGCTTTGTTGACCGCCAGAATAATCGGGGGATGATTTTGCCCTTCCACAATGGATTGGCGCCGGCGCAGTAACTGCACAATCTCGCGGTCAGCTTCGGTCACCCCTTGCTGGGCATCCGTCAGGAGCAAAATGACATCGGCTTCTTCCATCGCGATTTCGGCCTGCGCGCGAATATCCGCGATAAAAGCGGCGGAACCAACGGAGAGCGGTTCCTGACTGCGCTGCCGGGTGGGGTCGATACCGCCGGTATCCACAACGAAAAACTCACGGCCGGCCCACTCGCCTTCCGCGACCAGACGGTCGCGCGTGGTGCCGGGCACGTCGTCAATAATCGCGAGCCGTTCGCCGACCAGGCGATTAAATAAGGTGCTTTTACCAACATTTGGTCTTCCGACCAAAACAACTACGGGTTTCTTCATGTCTTGTTTTTCTTTCCAGGGTTTTCTTACATCCGCGGCTACCTGCTGATGACCACTTCGATGGAAGCAGGCAATATGGAATCGAGGTTGATGGCATCATCTGCCAGCGTTACCGTCGGAATTAACTGATAGGTGCCGGGCGTTTTATTCGCCAGGTCCAGCCTGACGATAATATCGGCCGCGTTGAGTTTGTCAAGCAGGTAGAGCGGGCCGGAAACGTAAATATCCACCCGGTCCGGAGATAACTTGGCTTTGAGCCCCTGCCCAAGGTTAACCACCTCGACCGGGATGCCGGTCAGGAGGAGGGAGGACTGAATCGCCGCGATGCTCACCTGAATTCTTACCTGTTGGTCGCCCACAACGACGATGCCTTCCGGAAGGTTCAGGCTGACCTCTTTTTCAAAACTTTCATTCGCGCCATTCAAGTTCAGCGGGATGGTTTCGATGAAGGCAGGCATGTTTGCCGCCAGCTCGGGGTCTGTGCTGTAAATGGTAATGGTAGGCGGGTCTGCCAGGATGCCGGTGAGGTAGAAGCCCTGGGCAATCTGACCGGTCGTGACGATCTTTACAAAGACATTGCGGTAGCCGCCCAGCTGCGTGATTGGGATTTCGACATTCACCTGAGGGGGGGTGAGGTTGATGCCGCCGACGATGACCCCGCGCGAATCCAGCGCTTTCAATTCCACCTGACGGGAGATGTTGGTAATCGCGTTGGTCAGGTCGATGCTCGCTACTGCCCGGTCAACTTTCACAACCTGGCTCTCCGGTCCGATGACGACAGCTGTGGAATGAGAGACAATCATCTCGCCGGCTTCGTAGCCAATTGGCAGGCTGCCTGTCTGGCGAATTTCGACAGGCACTTCTTTGTTGAGGATATTTTCCAACTTCAGGGTTATTTCCGACGGGGAAAACGCTGTCACCCGGGTTGGGCTGAAATCGATGGCGATTTGCGGTTCGAGGGTGTGTTCACCCGCTTTCAGTCCGGAGAGGTTGATAAAGGCGTGGATGGCGTTCGGGTTGGTGGCCAGACGCTCCTGAATGGAACGCGGAGCCCGGATGGTAACCTTAATCTCGTCCTCAAGCTGACCGGTGATGACCAGGTCCGGGTCAAGGCCCAGCACGGTCACGGGAATGGGAGTCGAATATTCGCGCTCTTCGTTTGGGTCCGCGCTGGAAACAGCGGAAACCCACACGATGATAGCCAGAATCAGCGCAGTAAACAGCGTCGGAAGGAATTTGACAATCCAGCGAAGGGTCTTCATTTTGCGCTCCCTCCCTGTTTCTCGTCAGCGGTTTTCTTTTCTTTGGTTTTCCCGGATTTCCTGGTGGACTGTTCTTCCGGAAGCAGGAAAGCACGCAAAGTGTTGAGCAGGCGTTCGCCGTCCAGCCGGCGGATAAACCGACCCTGGTAAGCAATGGAAATACTGCCGGTTTCTTCGGAGACAACCAGGGCGACAGCGTCGCTGACCTCGCTGATGCCCAGGCCGGCGCGGTGGCGCAAGCCCATGGACCGTTCAGGCAGGCTGTTTAGCACGCCGCTGGCGGAAAGGGGCATCACACAGGCAGCCGCCTTGACGCGGTTGTCCTCCACGATGACAGCGCCGTCATGCAGGGGCGTATTGGGGTAGAAGATTTGCAGCAGCAGCTCGGCGGTGATATCCGCGTCCAGGTAGACGCCGTTCTTGTAGTACTGGGTCAGAAAATCGTTGCGCCGGATGACAATGAGCGCGCCGTGGCGGCGTTCAGAAAGGCGCACAGCAGCCTTGGTGATTTCCTGCAAGGCGCTCTCAGTCCTTTCGCGGCTTTTCGGGTTGGAACGGCGGGTGAGAAAATCCATATTCGAAATGCGGCCGACCCGCTCCAGGGCGCGCCGGATTTCCGGCGCGAAGATGACAGGAATGACAAAAATCATGGCGGGGGCAATCGTGTTCACCAGCCACGAAAACGCAGGCAGATTGACCAGCGACGTTACCAGAGTAATCAGAATCACCACCAGAAAAACCCCGCGCAGGAGGGTCAGGGCTTCGGTATCCCGCAGCATGTAGAGCAGAATCGCAAAAAAGATCGTCACAAGGGCGATGTCAATCACGCTCATCCAGTCAAAGCGCTCAAGAATGAAGAGGAAATTACTAATCAGCTCCTGCATGCGAACACCATTTTAACGGTCTGGTGAACCCTAAGTATAACCTGTTAACAGGCTCAGCGCTAATCGCCCCCAGCCTAAAGGTTAGACCGAACAAACACCTCACCAGGCACCAGCCCGTTTTTCCTCAGGAAATTCGCCGTGGAAAGCGGATGCACGTCCACAATGGCGGTTTCCCCGGGCAGGAAACCCAGCTGTTTGGCGGAGGAAGGCGCGAGCAAGTCGTGAGGGACATACAAGCCTTTGCATAAATGCCAACCGGCGCGAATGATAAGTGTAGTAATCGCGGATTTGATTTCTTCTGAGGCGGGGGTATACGGGATGACGCTTTGGACCAGACCCAGGAAGAATTCAAGCTTCCAGGAAGTCAGCGAACTTAGCTCGCCATCCCGAAAACCAGCCAGCACCGAGCGGTGGCTGAGCGATCGGTAAATGTCTTCATCCTCCCAGGTTTGTGGGAAGAAACGGTTCAGCAGCGCCCTGGCGGCTGAAAAATCCTCCGGCCTGAGGGCCCGAAAAACCTCTCCGTCGCGGGAGATAATTTGCGCGGAAGCCGCGGACATGAGCCTCTTCGCGCCGTTCATCGTCTGGTCGTAGGTGCTTTGATAACTGCCGTCCGTGTTGATGACATAATCCGACCGGCGGGCTTTTTCTTCCTGCGGGCTCTGAGAGGTTACGCGCAGCCAGGCATCCGCTTCGGTCAGTCCGCGCGTGTTCATCAGACGCTCCTGACGAATCGCATCCTGAGCCACCACAGCCCAGACCTCGTCGCAGCGTTCATGCAGCCCAGCTTCGAAGAGCTTAATAGCCTCTACCACAACCAGGTCCGCGTTCGACCGGGCAATGATTTCTTCAATGCCCTGGGTTACCAGCGGGTGGACGATGGCTTCGAGTTCGCGCAGAGCTCCGGGATCTTTGAATACAATTTTTCCGAGCCTGGAGCGGTTAATCTGGCCGTCGGAGTAACAGATATCTCGGCCAAAGGTTTCCAGAATCGGCTCATAGGCCGGCATTCCCGGCAGATAGGTGGACTGCGCCAGCAGATCCGCGTCAATAGTCAGCGCGCCTTCGTTTTCGAGATATTGGCGGACTGCGCTTTTTCCAGAAGCAACGTTACCGGTAATTCCAAGCAATGTGGGCATGTCTTCCGCTCCTCCCGCTTAAGTATACAGTAGATTCGGGTGCAGCCGCTCCATCCCAAGACGGGATGCTATAATTTCGTTGTGATTTCAGAAAGAATTTTATCATCCCTCCTGCGCGACTGCCTTTGGAAGCCTGAACTGCCGCTGGTAGTGGGTGTATCCGGCGGCGCGGACAGCCTCAGTCTGGCGCACTGCCTGAAGGAAGCCGGCGCGCGTTTCACGGCCGCGCATCTGGACCATGGACTGCGGCCTTCTTCCGCCGCTGAAGCGGAAGAGGTCGGAATGCTGATGACTTCCTGGCAGGTGCCTTACATTTCTCAGCGGGTGGACGTCCTGGCTTTCGCGCGGGAACACAAACTGGGGCTTGAAGAAGCCGCGAGGCAGTGCCGGTATCGCTTCCTTTTCCAGGTGGCCCAGGAAATCAAAGCCCAGGCGGTGGTTGTGGGGCACACCGCTGATGATCAGGTGGAAACCATTGTGATGCATTTCATCCGCGGGGCTGGAATTAATGGACTGCGCGGAATTCAAGCGCGTGCGGTTTTAGCTGAATTTCATCCCAGCCTGCCGATATTCCGCCCCATGTTGGGCGTCAGCCGCGCGGAAACCGAAGCGTATTGTCAGGAACACCAGCTTACCTATATCGTCGATGAAAGCAACGCGGATGCGCGTTTTTTCAGGAACCGCATGCGCCACCAGATTATCCCCGCTCTCGAAGCTGCCAACCCGGCTTTCCGGCGGGTGATTGCGCGCAGCGCGCGCGTGCTGCAGGCGGATGCCGAACTGCTGGCAGACCTGGAACGGCAGGCTCTACGCGGCTGTTTGCGGGAACAGTCAGATAGGTGCGTTACCCTGGACGCGCTGGCGTTTTTCGCTCTGGCCGAAGGTCTGCAAAGGCGGGTTCTACTGCAGGCTGTGCTGCTTCTGCGTCCGCAGCTGCGGGACGTGGGCCTGGAGGCTCTGGAACGCGCGCTGGACAATTTGCGGGAGAACCAAATCCGTTTTGACTTCGGCGGCAACCTGGAGATTTTGTATCACCAGGGAGTTATCACCCTGACGCCCAAAGACAGCCGGCCGGTTTTTCCGCAGTACCCGCAGCTGCCGAGCGGCGAACGCTTGACGCTGAACCTTGATGAAGCTCTTCCTCTCGCCCACGGTTGGGAACTGCGGGCGCAGCTTATCAGCGCTAAAGCTTTTAAGAAAATCAGCGCGCAGGACCGCCGCAGCCCGGAACATGCCTGGCTGAACCCGGCTGACCTGAGCCTGCCGCTGGAGGTGCGGCCTGCCAGACCAGGCGAACGCTGGTCGCCTTTGGGAATGCCAGGAAAGACCCAGAAATTGAGCGATTTTTTTGTGAATCAAAAAATCCCTCAGCCGGCCCGGGCTCTCTGGCCTTTGGTCTTCTGTGAGGGATCTTTGCTGTGGGTGGCCGGGCTGCGAATCGCGCAGGCCTGGCGTTTAACCGGGGACGAACAGGAAATCCTGCACCTCAGCCTGAAAAAGCCAGCCTGAGGCCCGCTTTATTCAATCCAAAAAACCTCTTTCAGGATATTGTGGATGGCGCCGTAATCAGGCTGCAAAACCATCGCGCCTTCATCCGTGACGAAACCGACGGCTTCATTGGGGCTGAGCGTGTACCCCTGAGCGATTTCGGGTTTTAGGAATTTATTGAGCGGCATCATGTACAGCCACATATCTGCAATGGTCATGTCGGTTTCAATGACGTCCAACGCGGATTCGATGAAAGTTGGCAGGCGGACGAGATTGGCAGGGCTGGTAATTTTCTGCGCAATCGCGCGGGCTACTTCCTGAGCGCGGCGGGTGCGGTCAAAATCCGAGGAGTTTAGACGGGCGCGTACATACCAAAGGGCAAAATTGCTGTCCATCTCGCGCGGGCCGGGTTCAACCACGCACCAACGCTCAGGAGTAAAGTCGCATTGGTCCTCCATGCGCTCGGTCACCTGAACATTAATTCCACCCAGCAGGTCCACCACATACTTAAAAGCGGAGAACTCGGCGATGGCATAATGGTCGGGACGGAACCCGAAATTGTAGGCCAGGGTGTCCCCCAGCAGCTGGTAGCCGCCGAGGGCGTGGGCGACGTTCAGACGCTGCGGGTAATATCCGGGAATCTCCACCCACAGGTCGCGCGGGAGTGAAAAGAGGTGGATTTCATTGGTTTTCAGGTTGAAAGCCGCCAAAAGCATGACGTCGGTGCGGTACCCGCTTTGCGGGGTGTAATCCGAGCCGAGCAGCATGATTGTCTTCACATAGGGCGGAATCTGGAGGGCTTCAGAATAACCGGAAAGGTAAGGGTCCTGAATTCCCTCCGCGTTTTTGGCCCAGAGGTTGCTGAGGAAGCTGCCCTCTCCATTCCGGACGCGGTTGAGGCTGACCGCCGCGCCCCAGGCAAGCCCGAGGATGATTACGAGCAGGAATAAAACGGCAGGAAGCGATGACTTCCGTTGTGGCTTTTGCATATCGTTGTTCTTTCTATTAGATATTGGTCGCGGCGCTATCCTTCATTCTCCGGCGAACTCAGCTCGTAGCCGTACTCTTTTGCCAGGCTGCACAGCTTTTGCGAAACCTCGCGCCATTGAATCTTGGATATGCCTAATTTCTGGCGGATTTTATCCGCGTCCATTCCGGAGGTCAAGTCGTTTAGCGCGCTTGTCCATCGACACATGTCGAACGAAAGGTGTTTATCCAGCTGGGCAGCTTTGCCAACATCCTCCAGAAGATATTCGAGGCGGCGCTGAGACCAGGGAAAAACCGCGTCCTGAATTTGGTAGGCGGCGATATATTCCTGATAGGCCTGCGTCCATTCCGCGGACACGGGGACTTTGCGTTCCTTATAGCGGTAGCGCGGGCTGGAGTAGCGGATGAAAATGTAAGGGCCGTCCGGGCCGTCCAGTTCGACATGATTGGTTTTCAGATTCAGGCATTCGCCTTTTTTCATGGCTGTATCCAGCACCAGCTTGAGCAGCAGGTAAGGCCGCAAATCGCGCGCCGCGGAGGTGCGCATCGCGTCCGCCGCATCCAGGGCGCGCTCCTGTTCGCTCCTGGTCAGCACCACCGGCAGCGGGCTGATGACCGTCTTTTGCTCCACCTTTTCCGCGGGGTCCATCGGAATAATGCCGTTGCGGGAAAGCCACCGGAAAAAGGATTTAATCGCGGTGATGCGGCGCGAAAGGGTTTTCGGACTGCAGGGAACTTTGCGGTCGGTCTGGAGCCAGGTGAGGAAGTTATCCAGGTCTTTGGTGCTAACCTGTCCAATCTGGGCATCGGTAGGCAAAAAACCTGCCAGAAGCTGAAGGTCCGCGGTGAACGCTTTAAGTGTGTGGTTGGACCGGCCCTGATCGTGCAGGTAAATCTTCCAGGCCTGGATGGCAGGCTGCATCAGGGTGCTTTCCGTCAGGTGGGCGCTGAAGTTTTCAGAAATCGGATTCATGTCAGCTCCAATCTATTTCGCGTAGATAATTTCATTAAGTAGTGTATACGGGTTTTCCGCGCTTGTCAAACTCAGTCATCCAGGTAGAGCGCTTCCGCGATAATTGGATTAATCGCGTAGTAATTGGGAATCAAGACCATCGCGCCTTCTGCCGTAATCCAGTTGGTTACCGTTTCGGGGCCGACCGCGTATTGATTGATGTTCTGGGTCTTCATGACTTCCGATGCCAGCGGCACGTACGGCAGCAGGTCTCCAAGCTGCAGGTTGGTATCCACGTATTCGCGGTATGCTCCGTAAAGTTCAGGGAGCTTAAAGACCACATTCAGGTTCATTGCCTTGCGGAAGATGGCTTTGACCACATCCTGCGCGCGGCGGTTGCGGTCAAAATCGCTGGTAGTCAGGCGCGAGCGCGAATACCAAAGGGCTGTGCCGCCGTCCATATGGACGATGCCGGGTTCCATGATGCACCAGCCGCTGGGGTCCAATTTACAGGAATCCTGCAGTTCCTGGGTCACTTCCACATCAATGCCGTCCAGGCTGTTCACCACATCTTTAAAGCCGTTGTAATTGACCATCATGTAATAATCCGGGTGGATGCCGAAATTAGCCTGGAAGGTGTCGGCCAGGAGCGCGAAGCCGCCCAAACCCCAGGCAGTGTTGATGCGGTTGGACCAATAGCCTGGAATGGTCACGTACAGGTCGCGCGGGAACGAAATCAGGCTGATGGAGTGATGCTTGGGATTAAGCGAGAGCAGCATGATGACATCGGTGCGGAAACCGTTCGTGGAGAAATCGTCGCAGCCCAGAAGCAGAATGTTCAGCTGATTTTCAGGCAGTTTATCCTGGGAAATAACCGGCACCGGCGTAGGGGTATAGATGGGTTGGGGCAGCAGCTCAATGGTTCCGTCTTCGAGGATATTGGCGAAGGCGTTGGGCTGGAAAGGCGTTGGCGTCGCGGCGAAGTCCTTAAAACCGATGCGGTAAGGGAAAGCGCTGGAGTTTGCCGCCGCGCTGACCAAAGCCCCTGAGATGACAGCCATCAGGATGGTAAGCGTCAGGGCTCCAAATATTATCAAGGTGATGATCTGATGTCGTTTGAGTCTCATCGTTTTCGCAGCTCCTGCCGGCCTCTTACCGCTTTAATTACGCGCCGGCGCGTTGGGGTCTGGCCTGGAATTCATTGGAATCAGTGCGCGCCAGGTGGTCAGACTGCCGGGTTCGCTCTTCAGCCACCAATGCCCGCCGCATTCGCGCAGCAGGCGCGCGGCTTCGCGCAGGACGGCAAAATCGCCAAGGCCGGCAGGCGAGGGGGCTTCAGGCAACTCAAGCAATTCAGCCAGGCGTTTCTGTTCCTCCGGCGCGATTCCCTCGCCGGCATGCGTGCTGAGTATCTCCAGCGCGGGGCTTTCACCATCCGCGCTGACAGTCCGAACCTGCACCAAAACTTCGCTCTCCGGCGGCGCGGCCGCGAAAGCATTGATGGCCAGGTTTTCAAGAATTTTCTGCAGCCGGGCAAGCTCGGGCTTCGGCATGTCCGGGATATCTTCAATCGCGGTGCGCAGCGCGACCCGCCTGGAATAAAAGGACGCAGCTGTCTCATCCAACGCCGCCTGGAGAGCTTCGCGGGTTCCTGTGGGCTGGTTAGCGCGGTCACTCTCCTCAGCAAGCGCCTCTGGCTGCGCGGATGCTAATTCCGGAGTTTCTTCCCGCGGTGCCTCTGGCTGTACCTTCAGGTCGTTCTGGGCAAGCCCGGCCTGTTCAAGCCTGCGCTGCAGTTCGCCCGCGCGCTGTTGATTTTCTTCCAATGCCAGCGCGAGGGCGCTTTTTTGTTGGCGCAGGGATTCCAGTTCACCCAACGCTTCTGTTTGGGTGCGCAATCTCTCCGAAAGCAGGTCCAGCTGTGTTTCGAGGTACTTTTGCCGTTCCTGGCAGACGCGCAGTTCCACGGCCCGCGCCGACTCTTCTTCCGACCGCTGCGCCCGCAGCGCGTTTATTTCCGCCCGGCTGCTGGAGAGCGCGGCGGCCAAATCGCTTTTTTCCCGTTCCAGTTGATTGCTGAGGTAGCGGCTCTGGTCTTTCAGGGCGCTGCCGGCTTCCACCAGCGCGGCGCGGTCCAATACCTGATAAATCTTGCCGGAAAGCTCGCCAAGGATTTGCAGGTCCGACTCCGTCCAAATGCGTTTGGTGTAGGGATTGACGCACAGCAGAGCGAAGCGCGCAGGCTGGCCGGCGCTGCCCAGAGGATAGAGCAGCAGGCTGCCGGCGGCGTTGTAAGCGCTGGCGCGCATGATGGCTTGCTTTTCACTGCTCAGTTGTTCGTCCGCGTTCGCGGTGAGAGGGATAAGGTCCTCAAAGTGCCGGCGAAGTTTGGGCACCTGTTTGAAGGGCAGTTGAAAAGTGGGAAGATAGGATTCACTGATGAGGTCGTACATGCTGCTTACATTAAACGCGTTCGCCTGCGCGTCTTTTTCCATGATTCCAACCAAATCCCCCATCAGAAAGAGGGAGAGAGCGTGGGTAAGAGCGGCGCGTATTTCACTGACGCGCTCCACCAGGCCAAGGTCCAGGAAAGCGGCCGCCATTTGCGGCGAACTTGCGCCTGCAGGCCGCGGCTGTTCCCTCCGTCTGGACTGCCAGGCGGCGCTGATAAGCAGGGGGTAATACAGTAACTGGCTGAGCATGACGCCGCTGGGCAGAGTGCTTTCTGTAGGGTAGAGGATGTTCGCCAAATACCCAAGAGCGGCGATGAGCAAAATCAGGACGCGTTCCAGTTTATGGGCGCGCCTGCCGCGCAAAGCCAGCAGCAAACCAACCAGAAGCACCAGCAAAGCCGCGCCCGACCACGCCAGGCTGAAAACAGAGCCGGCAAAAGCTTCTTCCGCCGGCCGCGCGGACCAGGCCAGCACGCACAGCATTCCCGCCAGAAGCGTGAAGCCGCTGAGAAAAACCGGAAGCCGCGCCGCGCGGCTGTTCAACCGGTCGTAAAGCAGTCCGGCGCACAGCCAAATCAGTGTAATCAGTGTGAGCGCATGGAAGATAAGCGGAAAAAAACGGGAAAGACTGCTGAACCCCTGAAAAATCAGAAGGCTGAGCGTCAGCAGCAGCGTCTGGGCGATAAAGAGCACAAACAGCGCGGCGCGCAGCGCGCGCGCGGGCTGATAAGGCGCGCCAACCGTTCTGCGCAGCGCCAGGGCGGCAAGCAGGCTGGCGCTAAGCAGAATGAAGTAATAGAGCAAAGCGTAGGGCAGTACCGTGAGAAGAGGGATTATGTCTAATAATGCTTTCATCTGCGCGCGCCAGGTGTTTGTCAATGAGAGCTAAGGTTGCAAGAACTGTTCCTGTCGCTGCAGGCCGGCCCCGCGCGTCAGCTTTCAAGCTTTTGGAGCCCGATGACCAACCGCCGCAGAGTTTCCTCTTTTCCAAGCAAATCCGCCAGTTCTGTGGCGCCCCCCGGCGAGGCCGGCAGGCCCGAAAGCGAGGTGCGGATTGGCCACATCACCGTCCCGGTTTTGTATCCATTTGCGGCGGCAAAATCCTTCAGAGCCGCGAAAAGGCTTTCGTTATCCCATTTTTCCAGCTTCTGGAGCAAGGGAATAACCGCCCGCAGCACTTCAGCGCTGGAGGCTAGCGTGGCCTTGGATTTTTGATTTTCAAATAATTCCGGGCCGTATTCAGGCAGTTCGCTCAAGAAGCGAATCATGCCGGGAATATCGGTCAGCTTTTCCACGCGAATCTGAATCAGCCGGCTGATTTTTTCCTCATCCAGGCCGCTGTCCTTGGGATAGTACTTTCTGGCAGCCTGGTGGAAAGCCGCGGGGTCCATCGCGCGGATATGTTCGCCGTTCAGCCAGGTGAGTTTATCCATGGAGAAAGCCGCGCTGGACTTGCCGATGCGGTCCATGTCGAAGGCTTCGATTAAATCCTGCATGGTGAAGAACTCGCGGTCGTTTCCCGGGCTCCACCCAAGCAAGGCGACGTAGTTCACAATGGCTTCCGGCAGGTAGCCCATGTTGACCAGGTCCTCAAAAGACGGGTCGCCCGCGCGCTTGCTCAGCTTTGCGCCGTCCTCGCGCAGAATGAGCGGCAGGTGAATGTATTCAGGAATCTGCCAGCCAAAGGCCTGGTAAAGCAGGTTGTATTTCGGCGTGGATGAAAGATATTCCTGCCCGCGAATGACATGCGTGATTTCCATCAGGTGGTCGTCCACCACATTGGCAAAATTGTAGGTTGGGAACCCATCTGATTTCAGCAGCACCTGGTCGTCCAGCTGGGAATTGTCGATGGTAATCCTGCCGTAAACGTGGTCATCGAAGCTTGTGCTGCCGCCTTCGGGGATGCGCTGGCGCACCACCGGAATCACGCCGCCGGATAATCGGGCGCGCGCTTCTGCCTCGGTTAAAAACCGGCAGGGGTCGCGGGTGACATCCGGATGGGCGGGCTGGTCTTCCGCTTCGGGCTTGTCTTCCTTCTGGCAGAAGCAGTAATACGCGGCGCCTTTCGCGATGAGCTCTTCGGCGTATTTTTTATAGATAGGCAGGCGCTGGCTCTGAACGTACGGCCCCTTCCCACCGTCTTTATCGGGTCCTTCATCATAGGTGATGCCGGCCAGGGCAAGGCCGTTGTAAATCGCCGCAAGCGCGGCGGGCACGTTGCGGGATTGGTCGGTGTCTTCGATGCGCAAAATGAAAACGCCCTTGTGTTTTTTCGCCAGTAAATAGGCGTAGAGGGCTGTGCGCAGGTTGCCGATATGCATATAGCCGGTCGGGCTGGGAGCAAAACGTGTTCTGAACATAGATTATCCTGCCAATCGCAATATAAACTGCCAATATCCTACCATAAACCTCCGCGCGATTAAAGCCTAAGAAAATAAAAATCCCGCCTTCGAGGCGGGATTGCGGAATTCGGAACGCGAAGCTAAAGCACGCGGTCAAAAAAGCGCGCCAAATCTTTCTTTTGGTCTTTTCGCACGACCGCCAGTACTTCATCCGCGGTCTGAAACTCGAGCTCGCCGTTGGGAATCAGGAGTTCCCCGCTGCGAATGACTGCCACGATGGTGCTCTGCGGCGGAAATTTCAGGTCGCGAAGCATTTTTCCGTTGGCAATCGCGTTTGGTGCGACTTTTTCTTCCACCAGGTCAAATTTGCCTTTGCGCAGTTTGTGCAGCGTAATCATGTCTCCCAAAGACATTTCCTCAGCTATCAAGGCCGCCATCAGGTCAGCCTGGTTTAGCGCCACATCCACCCCCATCACATCGCTGAACATCCAGGCGTTTTTGGGATGGTTGATGCGCGCGATGGTGCGCGGCACCATAAATTCAAATCGCGCCAGGCTGGTGGCCACCAGATTGACCTCGTCCTGGCCGGTAACCGCGGCAAGCACGTCCATTTTTCGGATGCCGGCCGCTTCCAAAACATCAGGGTCCGTGCCGTTGCCCATGTACACGACGCTTTCCGGAACGTCCAGCAGGATGCGCGCTTTCTCTTCTTCGCGCAGTTCAATCAAACGGACTTCGTGGTTTTCGCTGAGAAGATAATTCGCCAGGTAAGTGCCGACCTTGCCACCACCGATAATCATGACCTTCATATTGTCCTCCTTACCTTTGCCTAAGCCCCGAAAATGCGGCTGACTTTGTCTTTCGAGCCGAATTTCACGAACAAGTGCACAATGTCGTCCCTCTGAAACTGTGTGGCGGGGTTGGGAATGAATGTTTTTCCGGCTCGCGTGATTGCGACCACCTGAATCTCACCAGGCACTTCCGTTTCCTTAACGGAATGGTTGACCAGCTGTGGTTTCACATCCACGTCAATCAGGCTGACCTGCCCCGCGCCAATCAGGCGCTCAATGTTGAGCTGCGAATAAATCAGGGTGCTGATCATGCGGTCAATTCCCAGCGTGACCGGCGAGATTGTCTGGATGCCCATGCGGCGGTAGATTTTCGCTTTTTGCGGCTCGTAAACCCGAGCGGACACCCGGGGCACCTTGAAGACCATCTTAGCCATGCGCGCCGCCACAAGATTCACCTCGTCCGAGGCGGTAACTGCCGCCAGGGCGTCGGCGCGGTCAATGCCGGCGTCTGAAAGCACCTTCTGGTCAAAACCAATTCCAACCAATGTCTTGCCTTTAAAGGTTGGGCCGAGCAGTTCAAAAGCTTTTGGGTCGCTGTCAATCACTGAGACATCGATGCCCTGGATGCTCAGGTTCTTGGCGAGGCCCGCTCCGACACGTCCACACCCGATAATGATTATTTTCATAATGTTTCTCCTTTTTCAGCAAGTTGTTGCTTTTGCAGGACCCGTTTATCTTTTTGCTTCTGCGCTGCTTTTCGAACCGCGTCCGCGAGGGGCAGGCTGGGTATCAACAGCAGGTGGAACAACCAATATTTCAATTCAAAAGGACCTGTGCCGATAAAGCGCTGCATGAACGGGACGTAGACGATAGCCAGGATGATAAGTAGTTCACTCAGGATGCCAAACCATATGAGCTTGTTATTGAAAAGCGGCGTCTTGAAAATTGAGCGGCGCGTGGAACGCTGAGCAAAAAGGTTGCCAATCTGGGTGAATACCACCGAAGCCAGCGCCATGGAAGTCGCGGCGCGATAAATCGGTCCGCTGCCGGGCAAATCAAGCCATTGGCCGGCATAGCCGTTGGTCCAGTAGTAATAGTAAAAGGCGGCCATGGCTGCCAGCGCCTGCACCGGGCCAAGCACCAGATAAGCGCGCGAGAGCAGCGGCCGGGTAATCAGGTGCTCGGTCAGCTTGCGCGGCGGACGGTGCATGGTGCCTTCTTCAGGCGGCTCAGCGCCCAGCGCGAGAGCGGGAACAATATCCGTACCCAGGTCCACAGCCAAAACGTGCATGACGTTCAGGGCAATCGGGATGCGGGCGGCGGAAAGGGCGTGCGCGATAAAAGGCAGCGCTTCCGGCGTGTTGCTGGTGAAGATATAGGTGGTGAAGCGTTTGATGTTCTCGTAAACCGCGCGGCCTTCCTCAATTGCGTTCACAATGGAACCAAAGTTGTCGTCCATCAGAATCATATCCGCGGCTTCCTTGGCGACATCCGAGCCTGAGAGGCCCATCGCGACGCCAATATCTGCTTTCTTCAGGGCAGGGGCATCATTCACGCCGTCGCCCGTCACAGCCACCACGTTGCCCAGGTTTTGCAGCGCGGTAACCACCTTCAGTTTTTGTTCCGGGGCAACGCGGGCGAAAATGACCTGACCCTGCACTGCCTGCAGCAGCTCCTCATCGCTCATGCCTTCCAATTCCACGCCTGTAATCACGCGCAGATTCTCACCGCGGACAATGCCAATCCGGCGGGCGATACTTTCAGCGGTCAGGCCGTAGTCGCCGGTAATCATAACGATGCGAATGCCCGCGTTGCGGCATTTTTCCACCGCCTCGGTGACATCCACGCGCGGCGGGTCCATCATCGCCACCATCCCCAAAAATGTCAGCTCCGTTTCGATGGTCTCCACCTGATATTCACTCAGTTCCCTGGGGAGAACGCGCGTCGCAGCGGCCAGCACGCGCAAACCCTGCCGCGCGAAGCTGTCATTCTGAGCCATGATGAAATCAATCCAGTCCTGGCTGAGTGGCAGTATCTGTTCGCCAACCTGAATTCGCGTGCAGGCATCCAGAACCTCGCGAATACCGCCTTTAACATAGGCTACGCGCTGGAGCGTATTTTCGGCGCGCTCCATATGCACCACAGACATGCGTTTGCGGCGGGAATCAAAAGGAAGTTCCGCGACGCTTTGCCCGCTTTGCAGGTCTTCGCGGGTGTAGCCGGCTTTATCCGCCAGTACCAATAATGCGGCTTCTGTCGGGTCGCCAAGCACCTTCCAGCCGGTTTTGCTGCCGTCCTCGAGCGTTTCGGGAGGGAGCAGGCGGGCAGTGTTGCATTTCGCCTCGGTGAGAATCACCTGAGTTAACGCCGGTACGGCGCGGGGGTCAATCACGGCACCATTTTCAGAAAATGTGCCGACCGGTTCGTAACCTGTGCCCGAAACCGCAATCTCACGCCCTGCGTGGGGCTCGGTTTCACTCGCGGAAGGCACCCATACCGCGCGAACGGTCATTTCGTTTTGGGTCAAGGTTCCGGTCTTATCGGTGCAAATCACATTGGTGCAGCCTAGCGTTTCCACCGCGGAGAGTTTTTTAATCAACGCGTTGCGCTTGGCCATACGCTGCGTTCCCATCGCGAGCGCCAGGGTCACGGTCGGCAGCAACCCTTCGGGAACGAAAGCGACAACCATGCCGAGCGTGAAAATAAAGCTCTCAATTAAGGGGATTTTCACCAACAGCAGCGCGATGACCAGAAAGAGGAGGCCGACGCCAACCGCGATGAGTGTCACGATTTTTGTGACATTTTTCATCTCTTTCTGCAGAGGGCTGAGTTCTTCTTTGACCGACTGGGTAATCTGGGCGATGCGTCCAAAAGCGGTATTCATTCCGGTGGCGTAAACGACCGCCTTGCCTGAGCCGGCAGCAACGAACGTGCTGGCAAAAATGAGGTTCGGGATATCCGAACGGGTCATGTTTTCTCCGCTGACGGGTTCCGCCGAGCGGTTGACCGGGTGTGATTCACCGGTCAGCGTGGATTGATTGACCCGCAGGTCAGAACTGTTTAGCAGGCGGCAGTCTGCGGGGATGCTGTCACCTTCCTGCAGGAATATGACATCGCCGGGCACAAGCTCCTGGGCGAGAATACTGGTTTCTTCCCCGTTGCGCATGACGCGCGAAGTGGAAGGTAGTATCTTTTTCAGCGCCTGCGTGGCTTTTTCAGCCCGGAATTCCTGGAAGAAGCTGAATGACCCGTTGATGATATTAACTGCCCAAACCGCAATGCCCAGTTCCGGCATGCGCGCGACAAAAGCGCCAAGGCCGGCCACCCAAAGCATTAGTGCCATGATGTGGGTGAAGTTGGCCAGGAATTTGAGGATGAGCGGTTTGCCTTTGACTTCCTTGAGAACATTCGGCCCGTAGATAGTCAGGCGCTGGGCAGCTTCCTGCTGGGTCAAACCTTCGGGCCTGGAACCAAGTTCCTGATACAGTTGGTCAGGCGTCAATTCCTGAATTCGCTGAATTAATTCTGCACTTAACTGTGTGGGCTGCGCTTCCATAGATGATTAATGATAATACTTTCTGGGGGGATAGAAGAATGCTTTTTCTGTTTTGACAAGATGTATATCTTACTCCCAAAAAGCGGCTTGTCAATCGCATTTCCTTATTAACTGAGCGGAATTCAGGCGTCGCCGGAGGTGAATTTACATGGATTTAACAATCGGGCGCACAGCAGCGCTGGCATGTTCAGGGTTGAAGGCTTTTTTGCAGGGCTTCCCATTTTTCCAGCATCTGTGGAAGAAAGTACTGTTCGAAGTATAGATTCCCCGGGTCTGCTTTTCCGCGCCCGACCTGATAATGCCCGAGCACATTTGCCGGGTCGATGTGGTAATACCAGAGCAGGGATACCACCAGGTCTGTGGCTTTGTCCGTGGTTTTTGTAATCGCCTCTTTCATCTCCGGATTTGCCCATCCCGCTATCAGGGCGTTAAAGTCGTGCCCGGCCATCTCAATATGAATGGAGCGGTTGTTATAGGTCACCCATTCGCCCTGGTCGTTATACTGCGGCGCGGCGCCGCTGCCGTGCAAGACTCCGTAGGTGTACATTGGCAGCATCTGCAAAATGTCGTACTGGCTCACCGCAAAATGCACAGAGTACCATTGGCCCAGGCCGTGAAAGGTGCTTTCTGTGTTCCAGTTCCTGGGCAGGTTGGCAGTCTGTCCGTCCGTGTGGATGATGATGAGTTCGGGAACGATGATTTCATCGACGGTATCGGCTTCGGGCAGCTGTTTATAGGCATCGCCAAAGAACACGCGCTCGCCATCTTCAGCGCTTTCAAAGCGCGGGGGCACAGGTAAGAGCGCCAGGAGCGCGGTTGGGTCGGGCGTGGGGCTGGGGGTGGGCGACGCGGGGGGCTCCGGCGTGTTGGTAACCTTTGGCGGCGAGGCGGTCTCGGGCGCTTGCGTGTAGGTCGGGCTGGCGGTTGGGGTGTGTGAGGCGGCAGGCAGCGGCGCGCAGCTTGCCGCGGTGAGTGCTGCGCTCAATAAAAGTGCCAGCCAAATGCGCGTGTTTTTTCTCATATGTCCAGTCAACCCTGTTTGCGGCGGGGCATCATCCGTTTCGTGCTGCCTCAGCGGCCTGCCGGGTTTATTGCCAACCGGTCTCCTCAGCGCAGGAGGTCTGCCAAAATTCCCGCGGCAGCGGTAATGCTGCTCTCCAGCGCGGCGTACGTGCTGCCGACCAGTTCGTCCGGGCGGCCGGAAAGCACGATTATCCAGGCTTTGCCCTGATATACCAGGATGCCCATATCTCCCACAATCGGAGGCGAAGCGCTGGTTCCGCGCTTATTGTAGAATACCGCGCCGGGCAGCAGTTGGCTGAGGGAGCCCAGGTACATGCTGTCATTCTCAGTACGTTCTGCCATCAACCCCAGCAGGTACTCCCGCATCGCGTCTCCCAAAAATCCGCCCGAGTAAAGCCCTTCCAAGGCCCGCGCGAGGTCTGCGGCGGTGCTTTGGCGCGGGTTCAGGCTTGTATCCAGCAATCCCCAGGTTCGGAGAGCGGCGGAGCCGATTTTGAGGTTGTCGAGGTAAAGGAGCAGCGCCGCGGCAGCGTCCTCATCGCTGTAAACCACCATATCCGAGAGCAGCTGGTCCAGCGTTTTTGTGCCAAAACTGAGGGTTAGCAGGTCGGCAGGCGTCTTGCCCTGGTTTTCCAGGCCGCGCAAGACCAGCATAGCCAGGGGAATTTTTATCATGCTGGCGGGGTGAAAAAGGGAATGCAAATTGCTTTCGTAGACTGGCGAATCGCTGCCGACTTCTTTTATCAGGCCGTACCAAACCGTGCCTTCTGCCAGCGCGGCATCCAGAGCCTGATTGAATGGAGGGACAGCCGCCAGCCCGCCTTTGCGGCGCACAATTATAAAACCGCCGTCTCCGCTGAGGCCGAGATAGCGCTCGTACTTCAGCCGTATGGGGTCTGTCAGTTCATAAAACAGCCCGGTACCCGGTTTGGTCGGGTCATACAGCACTTCTTCGGTAATTTTGAAGCCGTCGCCGCGGTTCAGGTTGGTGACGGTATAGGCGGCGCCGTTGGCGTCTACGCGCGTGACCACCAACATATGGTCAAATCCGTTGTGTTTGACGAACAGGTAAAGCCAGTCCCCTGCCTGCAGCGGATGGGCGGAGAAATCGAAATCCCGCACACTCTGTTTAGTTTGGAAGTAATCGAATTCATCCGGCGGGAAATACTCGCGTTTGAGCACCGACATGCCGTTGCAGCTGCCGCCTTCACGGGCGCAAAGCAGCCAGATTTCCCGCACGCTGGTAGTGGCCGGCAGGATGCCGCCGCTGCGCATGATGGCGATGCTGAGCGGACCGCAGGCGTTTTTTACGCTCTCGTACGCGCCGCGGTTGAATTTAATGCGCTTGACCACAGCGTTCGCCTCGGCGGTCGTTTCGGCGACATACTCCAGGCTGGCGCGGTACAGCTGCTCTGCCAGCGCGGCAGCGCGCTCGGAAGCCGGGTCTTTCTGCGCGGCTGCCGCGGCTGTTGGTGTTTGCGTTATCGGGAGCGGGGTCGGGGTGTTCGCGAAGTGCGCGGCGGCCGCGGTGGGAGTGGCCGTGAAGGTGGACGCGAGCGCGGCAGGTGTGGCGGTGAAGGTCGACGCGACCGCGGCAGGCGGCGTGCCCTCAGCGTTCACGCCTGCGCAGCCCCACAGCGCATTGGTCAGCAGCATTGGCAGGATGGCGCATACCCACAGGCTGCGCCGGATGGCTGCCCGCGCTTTCATCGGTCGCAGTCGCGAAGATTTCATAGCGGTTATTATAACGGCAGGCGCGGCTTTGCTGGGAGCGGCAGCCACAGCGGAGGAGAGTTTGTCTTACCACCAGCGCGGCTTTCCTGTTGTTCAGGGCGCCAGAGCTGAGGCTTCTCGGTATGAGAAAGGAAAATTCGCCCGCGGCCTGGCATCCAGGCTGCCGCGTCCGGATTAATCGATAAGGGTGTTTAGCTTCCCAACCAGCTGGCGGCTTTTTCCGGAAGGTTGGCCAGGGAGCCTTCAATTACAGTGCAGTCCGGCAGGGATTCCATAAAAAGACGGCCGTACTGTTTACTGAGGATGCGTTTATCCAGAATCGCGACCACGCCGCGGTCCGTCTGAGTGCGAATCAAGCGCCCAAAGCCCTGGCGGAAGCGCAGGATAGCCTCCGGAAGCATGTATTCATTAAACGGGTCGTCAAAACTTTCGGAACGGGCTTCCACAATCGGGTCCGAAGGCACATCGAAGGGCAGCTTGGTTATCACCAGCACCGAAAGCGCTTCGCCCGGCACGTCCACACCCTCCCAAAACGCGCGGGTACCCAGCAGCACCGCCCTGGGCGTTTCTTTAAACACATCCAGCAGCGCGGACGCGGAGGCTCCCTCTCCCTGCTCATAGACCGTTATATCCGCCTTTGCCAGCGGTCCCTCAATTGCCCGCGAGGTCCTCTGCAGTTGGGCATAGGAGGTGAAAAGCGCCAGCATGCGGCCGCCGGTGGCTTTTGCCAGCCGTACCAGCGTTTCTTCGGCCGCTTTTTGGAAAGGATGCGCCTCTTTCGGTTCGGGGATATCCCGCGCGAGATAGACCAGCGCGGAGTTTTCGTAGTCAAATGGCGAGCCGACGGTAAGTTCATCAGCATCTTCGGCGTTCAGGCGCCGCCGCAGATAATCGAACTCGCCGTGCGTGGTGAGTGTCGCGGATGTGAGAATCACGCTTTCCTTGCTGTACCAGAGCGTTTTTTCCATCAGCCGGCCGATGTCAAGCGGGGCGGCCTGAAGGGTCAGCCGATGCTGCAGCGGGTCCTGTTCCACCCAGTAAATTGTATTGGGGTCCGGTTTCAGGGTCAGACCCTCCAGCTGGGTGTCAATTTCGAGCAGGTTCATGCTCATTGTGCCCAGAATGCCAAGCAGGTCTTCCACTTCCTCGTTTTCCGAATCGGCCAATCCGCGCACGCCTTCTCGGATGTTCTTAATCGCGTTCAGCAGGTCGCGCAGACAAACCTGAGCGCTTTCCCAGGTGACTTCCACATCGAACCAAAAAGGCGCTTTGCGTTTGCTTTCCGTGATGCGCTCCTGCTGGGCGTACTGGCTGACAGGTTTGCCTTCCTGCATCTCAGCCATGGCGTTTTCCAGCGCGCGGAAGTAGGCGCTGATGGCGTTATCCAGCCTGAAAGCCAGGTCGGTAGCCTGCTCAACCGCGTTGGTAAGTGCGGCGAGTTCAGAGGGGTTAAGCTCCGATTGGGCTGCCGCGAGCAGGCGTCCAAATACACCCTGCTCGGCGCTGCCGAGTTCGCGCACCAGCCGGGTGACATCGGGGGCGCGTAATTTAAAAGACATCGCTTCTGTGGTTGCGGATTCGAGGTGATGCGCTTCATCCACAATCAGATAGCGGTATTCCGGCAGCACGCGTCCGTTTGCCGCGGCATCTGCCAGCAGCAGCGCGTGGTTGACAATCAAAATGTGAGCGGAATCGGCAGCAATGCGGGCGCGGTAGTAGGGGCAGCGGCCGCCAGTACGCTTGAGGCAGACTTCCAGCTTGCAGCCCTCGTCCTCGGCCGAAAGGCGCGACCATACCGACCGCTCCACAGGACCATTCAGGTTTATCTCGTTGCGGTCGCCGCTGTCGCTGGACTGCAGCCAGACCAAAACTTTGGCCAGAACGCGCAGCTCGTCGACGGTCTCCGGCTGCCGCCTGCGCAGCAGGTTCAGGCGGCGCGGACAAAGGTAGTTGTTGCGCCCTTTCAGCACCGAAACGTTGATATCCAGGTCCAGGGCGGCAATCATGTCGGGGATGTCTTTATTGACAAGCTGGTCCTGCAGAGCGATGGTGTTGGTGGAGATGACCACCCGCTCGCCGTTTTGCAGCGCCCAGGCAGCCGCCGGAATAAGATATGCCAGGGACTTGCCCGTGCCTGTGCCGGCTTCCACCATCAGGTGCTTTTGCTGTGAAAACGCGTCCGCCACTGCCCGCAGCATTTGTACCTGCTGAGAGCGGTGTTCAAAGCCGGGAAAATGGCGGTCAAACTCGCCGCCGGGTTCCAAAGCAGCTGCCAGAGCTTCGGACTCGAGCGGTTTCGGCGTGTCGACGGGCACCAAAGGTTTGGTCTGCGGCGGTTTCGCAGAGGCGAACAGTGTTCCTGCCTCGCCGCTGCCTTTTTTGGGGCGGATGCCCTGGCGGGTAAGCTTTTGCAGCGTCCAGCGGAAAGGAAGCTCGCCGTTCCAACCAAGACCTTCGCTTAATCGCAAAATCTCAGCCACCAACTCAATCGGCAGACGCTCCAGTTGGTTCATCAATTCCAGGTAAACCGCGTGTGTGGCGCGGGCATCATCCAACGCGCGGTGGGTGGCGGGCTGCAGCACTCCCAATTGGCTGGCAAGCGCGCCGAGACTATAACGCGCCGCGCTGGGCATCAGAACGGACGCCAGTTCGTACGTGTCCAGGATGGGATTGGCGCGCAGAATGCCCGCTTTTTGCAAGAAGGCCAGGTCAAAGCCGATGTTCTGACCAAGGATGGGCGCGTCGCCGATAAAATTCACCAGGTCGGGCAGGGCGTTAATCAGCAGGGGGGCGTTCATCACCATACTGTTGGTGATGCCGGTCAGGTTGGTGATGAAGGCGCTGATTGGCTTGCGGGGATTGATGAGCGTGGAGTATTCGGCTTCCACGCGTGTATCGTTAAACTTTACCGCCCCGATTTCAATTACAGCGTCCTGCGCCGGGTCCAATCCGGTAGTTTCCAGGTCAAGGGCGACAATGATGGGCATAGGCAAAATTATACCCCAACCCACTTTCGGAAAAGCGAGGCGGCAGAGTGATCGCGCTTATACATCCCGCCCCGCGGGCAGCAGCCTGACTGCCATTGTGGGTATAATTCCGAATATAAGGAGTAGCACGCTGATGACACCATTCTTAACTATTTTGCAGTTCGTGTTTGTTTTCGGATTGCTTGTGTTTTTTCACGAACTCGGTCATTTCCTGACCGCGAAATCGCTTGGCATCCAAATTGAGGAGTTCGGTTTTGGATACCCTCCCCGGCTGCTTAAATTGTTCACCTGGAAAGGCACGGATGTGACCCTGAACTGGATTCCATTTGGCGGCTTTGTGCGCCCCAAAGGAGAGGGCGATGAGACTGTGGAAGGCGGGATGGCCGCCGCGCCGGCCTGGAAGCGCTTCCTTGTGCTCGTTTCCGGCGCCGGAATGAACTTTTTGATTGGAATTCTGGTGCTGGTGCTGATGTTTTCCGCCATCGGAAGTCCGGTGCAAAATCAGGCTCTGATTACCGAAATTGCCCCGGCTTCGCCTGCTGCGAACGCTGCGCTCCAGGTGGGTGATGTGATTACTGCTGTGAACGGGACCGCTCTGAAAGACCTGGACCATATGAGCAAGCTCATCCAGGACAGCCTTGGCAAACCGCTCACATTTACGGTGCTGCGCGAAGGCGAAAGCCTGAGCATCGAACTGACTCCGCGCCTGAACCCGCCGGAAGGCGAAGGTTCCGTCGGCATCTGGTACACCAACGCTTACGCGCCTTTGCCATTTTTCAAGGCGCTCGGCAGCGCTTTCCAGGCCTTTGGCTACCAGGCCAAGCAAACCCTCCTGCTGCCGTACAACCTGATTACAGGCAAGGTTTCCGGGGAAGATGCCCGCCTGGTTGGGATTAAAGGCATCTTTGACATTTTTAGCAACGCCAGCGAGCTGGACCAAACCAGCGCTGTGGCTGCCGCGACCCCTTTGCCGGTTTTTCGGCTTTCCGTCATCAGCACGGTATCCATCGCGCTGGGGCTTACCAACTTACTGCCCATCCCCGCCCTGGACGGCGGGCAGATTCTCTTTTTGCTGCCGGAGTTTCTGTTTAAGAAACGAATCCCGCAGCGGGTCGCGAACGCGATTAATTCGCTGTTTTTCATCCTCCTGATTGGTTTGATGGTCTTTATCACAGTACAGGACTTTGTCAACCCAATCATTCAGCCGTAGCACCGGAGGAACCATGCAGAAAGAAAACACAATTACCGAAGTCATCCAGGCATTACTGGATGCTGACAAAGCTTTCCCTGCCAGCTTGCTTTATGCTTTCTCGGACCTTGAACCGCGGGAATGTCAGCAGCTCCATGATATCTGGGAGCAAATTCCTTTGCAACGCCGCCGCGCTCTGCTGGAAGACCTGAACGAGATGGCGGAACGGGACAACCTGATGCTCTTTGAGGAAGTCGGGCGCATTGCCCTGGAGGACAGCGACGACCAGGTCAAAATTTCCGCCATAGACCTGCTCTTTGAAGCGGCAGATACCCGGCTTTTGCCGCGCTTTTTGTACCTGCTGAGCGAAAGCGGGAACAATGAAGTTCGCGCGGCGGCAGCCAACGCGCTGGGGCCTTTTGTGTATTTGGGTGAATTTGACCGCATCCATTCCACGCTGCTTAAGCGCGTCGAAAACGCCCTGCTGAAATCCTACAATGAGGATGAGTCCGAGCTTGTCCGCCGCCGGGCTTTGGAATCGCTCGGGTATTCCAGCCGGGAGGAGGTGCCCGCCCTGCTGCGCGCAGCCAGCGCCCGGCCGGAAGAAGGCTGGCTGGAGAGCGCGCTGTTCGCGATGGGAAAATCGGCCGATGAGCAGTGGGAGGATATTGTGCTCTCTCACCTCAACGACGAGAACCTGCCTGTACGCCTGCAGGCGGTGCACGCTGCGGGCGAGCTGGCGATTGAAGAAGCCCGCGCGACCTTGCTGCGCGCGCTGGAGCGCGAGTTTGATAACACAGAGCTGCGCCGCGAAGCAGTTTGGGCGCTCTCGCAAATTGGCGGCGAAGGCGTGGAAAAAGCGTTTGAGCGCCTGCTGGAACGTCTGGACGATGACGAGGACATTGACCTGGTGGAAGAAGCCATGGATGTGCTGACCTTTACGGAGGATAAAGAAATATTCAGCCTGATGGACCTTGGCCTTGACGAAGACCTGGAGAGTTCATTGGATAAGGAAAGCAAATTCGGCCTGGCAGACGAGGAAGAAGGCTGGGAAAGCCGCGGCTATGACCCGGAAGAATGGGCCGCCTACACCAGCGACGAGGACTACGACCTGGACCTCGACGATGAAGAGGATATCGACGACTACGGCTACGAGGATGACGACGAAATCTGAAAAGCGGACGAGCAAAAGGACGGGCTGTGGACGCGGGCGCTGACGAAATCAAACGGGTGCATGTCATCGTGGAGGGGCACGTGCAGGGGGTAGGCTTCCGTTACTTCACGGTTGAACAGGCGCGCCGGCTGGGCCTTTCGGGGTGGGTACGCAACCTGCCCAGCGGGGCTGTGGAAGCCGAAGCCGAGGGCCCGCGCGAAGACCTGCTGACGTTCCTGGAATTGCTTGAGGAGGGGCCTGCCGGTGCGTACGTCCGGCGGGTGCGGCCGGAGTGGCTTCCGCCCATCGGCGGGGAAGCCGGTTTTCGCGTCCGGATATACGATTAGGGCCTAATCGTCCCTGCCTGCCAGCAGTTCCTGCTTTTTCCAGGGCGGCAGGTTGGAATTCTCCGCGACCAGCGCGCGCAGCTCGTAAATCTGGTCGCGCAGCATAGCAGCGCGCTCGAACTGCAGTTCGGCAGCAGCGGCGCGCATTTGTTTTTCCATTTCGCGAATCATCTTTTCCATCTCCCTGGCTTCCATCCTGGCGGCCAGTTCGCGCGCGTTTCTGCTGACTGGCTGCTCGATGCCCGCCGCGCTGGCCAGCTGGTCGGTGATATCGCGCACGGCTTTGGTGATGCCCACCGGGGAGATATGGTGCTCGGCGTTGTAGGCTTCTTGCTTGGCGCGCCGGCGGTTGGTTTCGTCGATGGCGCTTTTCATCGCATCGGTCATTTTATCGGCGTAAAGAATGACCTGCCCGTTAATGTGGCGCGCCGCGCGGCCAAAATTCTGAATCAGGGCGGTGGAGGAACGCAAGAAGCCTTCTTTATCAGCGTCCAGGATGGCAACCAGCGAAACCTCGGGCAGGTCCAGCCCTTCGCGCAGCAGGTTGATGCCGACCACTACGTCGAACACGCCGGTGCGCAGGTCGCGCAGGATGCCGACGCGGTCCAGCGTTTCAACTTCCGAGTGCAGGTAGTGCACCTTGAAGCCCATTTCCAGCAGATAGTTGGCCATATCTTCGGCCATGCGCTTGGTGAGAGTGGTCACCAGAGCGCGTTCGCCTTTCTCCACGCGCTTGCGCAGCTCGGCAATCAGGTCGTCAATCTGGCCCAGGGTGGGGCGCACGCTGATTTGCGGGTCCAGCAAACCGGTCGGGCGGATAATTTGCTCGACCACCTGGTCGGCTTTGCTCAACTCGTAGGGGCCGGGTGTGGCGCTGGTATACAGCGTTATCCCCATCATTTTTTCAAACTCCGGGAATTTGAGCGGGCGGTTATCCAGCGCGGAAGGCAGGCGGAAGCCGTATTCCACCAGAATTTCCTTGCGGGAGCGGTCGCCGTTGTACATACCGCGCAGCTGCGGCACCATCATGTGCGATTCATCCAGCACGAGCAGGTAGCGGGAGGGCATGAAGTCCAGCAGGGTCCAGGGCGGGGTGCCCGGGGCGCGCTGGTCAATGTGGCGGGAGTAGTTTTCGATGCCGGCACAGGAGCCTATTTCGCGCAGCATCTCCAGGTCGTAGCGGGTGCGCTGTTCCAGGCGCTGGGCTTCCAGGAGGCGCCCTTCGCGCTTGAAGTACGCCAGCCGCTCTTCCAGCTCGGCTTCGATATCCGCCAGAGTTTTTTCCATGCGGTGTTCTTCGGTGATGTAATGCTTGGCGGGGTAGATTTCCACCTGGTCGGGCGTTTCCAAGACCTCGCCAGTCAGGCGGTTCAGGCGGGTGATGGATTCCACCTCATCCCCAAAATAGCTGATGCGCACGGCTTCGCGCTCGCTGTAGGCCGGCAGGATTTCGAGCGTATCCCCGCGCAGGCGGAACACGCCCGGCTTCAGCTCCACATCATTGCGCTGGTACTGGATATCCACCAGCTGGCGCAGCAGCGCGTTGCGGCGGTAAATTTTACCCTTCTGGATGGTGAGCACGCTCTTGCCGTAGGCTTCCGGGTCGCCCAGGCCGTAGATGGCGGAGACCGACGCGACTATGATGACATCCTGGCGGGACATCAGGCTGGTGGTGGCCGAGAGCCGCAGGCGCTCGATATCCTCGTTGATGTCCGTTTCCTTTTCGATGTACAGGTCGCGGCGGGGGATGTAGGCTTCGGGTTGGTAGTAGTCGTAGTAGGAGACGAAGTATTCCACCGCGTTGTTGGGGAAGAATTCGCGGAACTCGGCGTAGAGCTGGGCAGCCAGGGTTTTATTGTGCGTCATCACCAGGGTGGGGATTTGCAGCTGCTGAATGACGTTGGCGACCGTGAAGGTTTTGCCGGTGCCGGTGGCGCCGAGCAGAACCTGGTTGCGGTAGCCCTTTTGGATGCCTTCGACGAGTTGGCGGATGGCTTCGGGCTGGTCTCCGGTGGGTTGGTAGGGGGCGTGGAGTTCGAAATCCATGCGGATATTATAGCTGATGGGGAGCGGCTTTAAGGCTTCCCCTTTGGGAAGCTGGCTCACGCCGCACAGCGGTCGGGAGACTGAAGAGGGTCATTTGGCTTTCCCAGGGGGAGCCTGGCGGATTCAGCGAGACTGAAGAAGTTCAGTCTACTTCGGTCAGGATAGCTCGCATTTGGTATGCTAGGCTGTCTTACACCGTATGATGGATGCCAGAGTAAACAATGTCGCGATTATCGAACGCATAAAAACACTCTCCCCCGCTGCGTAGACCCTCCCTCGAGGTAGGGCTAAGAATTGGGCTTCATCACGGGGAAGTTTGCAAGCGTAGCGACGTGTTTAGCTAAGCTTCCCCTGGGGGAAGCTGGCGAGCGCAGCGAGACTGAAGAGGGTCAGTTGCCTTCATCTGTAGATTCTGGCTCCGGAAGCGCAGAGGACTAGAAACTAAAATAGGTCTGCTTGTATTCTTAAAGACGACTTGTAAGCGGCAGGTTAAACTGTAGAGCATATCGACGAGTTTAACTGGGCTTCCTTAAGGCGAAGCTGGCGAGCGAAGCGAGACTGAAGAGGATCGTTTGCCTTCTCCTGCGGATCCTGGATCCTGCACGCAGCGGACTATCGACTGATGAGGGTCAAGTTTCTTTTACTAACAGACACTCTCCCCCGCTTCACGGACCCTCCCTCAAGGGAGGGCTAAGGAACGAGCTTCACTGTGGGCTGCTTGCGTGATGAAGGCTAAGCTCGTGTCGAGATGGAATTTGTGGGAGACTGAAAAAGTTGGATATCTTGGGCTTCCCCTGTGGGGAAGCTGCTGAGCACAGCGAGACTCAAGAGAGTGTTTCTGTCCGACCCAACAAAAACACTCTCCCCTGATTCGCGGACCTTCCCTTAAGGGAAATCTAAGGAACGAACTCCACTTAGGGCTGCTTGCGCGCCATAGGAGGAGGTCTTAATAGCTTCCCTGGCAACCCCTCCCTCTACTCCCGTTTGACAATCGCCTGTTTTCCCTGTACACTGAATCTACAAGCCAAACATTCAGAAGGAGCAAATTATGGCATTCAGCTTTAAGAACTCTAAAGGTAAGGAATACTTTCTCCATATGAAGAAAGTGGTCCGCGCCAGTGGGAAGGCGACCGAGTTGTATTACTTCTCCACTGACCTGCGCAAAGGCGAAACCGTGGACGCCGTCCCGGCTGGCAAAGTCGTCATCGAGCTGCCCTCCGGCCTGCCTGTCCTCAAGAAAAAGTAACTTCTGTCATCGCCCTTTCAAACCGGCAGGCCTTCTGCCGGTTTTGTTTTTTCCCAATCTGGCACAATTCTTGCATACTAAACAGCAAGATTTGCGCACGATTGGAGACGACCTATGTCAAAAAAGATTCGATTACTTACCGCCCTGCTCCTGCTGCTCATCGCGGCGCTCTCGGCCTGCCAGCGCCCCTATTCAAAGGCGCCTGTTGCCACCCCGCAGGTGATTGATTCGGCCAGCACGCCCCTGCCCGTGGACCAACAAATTATTAATGCTACGATGACCGCCCAGGCGATAATGGAAAAGTTCAACCAGCCCACCATCATGGTGACCAACGCGCAGGGTACGCCCGTGGTGGCCACCGCGGTCGGCATTTTGCTGCCCACCAATACGCCCGTGCCCAACCCGACCCCCACGCCGCTGCCGCCCACGCCCGTGATGACCCGCCCGCTGACGCACACCGTCCAATCGGGGGAAACTATCTACTGCCTGGCGCGCCGTTACGACGTGGACCCGGCCGAGATGCTGGCGCTGAACAACTACAACAGCTGGCTGAGCATCGGTGATGTGCTTGAAATCCCGCAGAGCGGCAGCTGGCCGACAGCGGACCGCGCTCAGCTCCCGCATCCGGATACCTGGACTGTCTCGCCCGGCGAGACTGTGTACAGCATCGCCTGCGAATACGGCGACGTCTGGCCGGAGGCCATCATCGCGGTGAACGGCCTGACCCCGCCCTACGACCTGCAGCCCGGGCAGGTGCTGCAGATTCCGTAAACCAATATTTCAATCTGAAAAACCGGAGGACTTGCGCGCCCTCCGGTTTTTATTTTCCAGATAAAAGAAAGCCGTTGACGCGTGCGGTCAGCCAGCTTTCGGGTAGAATCAGCGGGGAGCAGACCATCATGATGCACAGACGAACAGCGCGAGATTTATCCGACCTGCAAGCGGTGCGGGAATTGGCGCAGGCGCTGCCCGGACCGACCGCGATATCGGACCTGGAGGAGCGCTTGTTGATGCCCTCTATCCGCGAGAACTTATGCCTGTGGGAAGAAAGCGGACGCCTGGCGGCGTTTGCCTTTGTGGACGGATACAACAACCTGAACTTCGAAATCCTGCCGGCCGCGCGCGGCTCGGAGCTTGAAGACGCACTGGTTTCGTGGGCGGAAGACCAGATGCGGGAACGCAACGCGCTTTTGGGCGCGGAGGATACTTTGGATGCCTGTTTTTCCCCCGCTGACAGCTGGCAAATCGCGCTGCTCCTGCGCAATGGCTTTACGGAGCAGAGCATCCGCAGCCTGCGCTACCGCCTGGATTTGAGCGCGCCGCCGTCCCCGCGCGAATTCCCGCGGGGGTTCAGCTGGCGCCCCGTGCTGGGGGAGCGGGAAATCCCGGACCTGGTGGCGCTGCACCGCGCCGCCTTTGGCACCCTGAACATGACCGCGGAACAGCGGCTGGCAATGATGGAGGCGCCGGATTATCGGCCGGACCTGGATTTGGTCGCGCTCTCGCCGGAGGGGCGGCTGGCGGCGTTCTGCGTGGGCGGTATATCCGCGGAGGAGCCCGACCTGGGATACACGGACCCCATCGGGACGCGTCCGGAGTATCAGGGCCTCGGCCTGGCGCGCGCGTTGACGGAACGTTGCCTGGCGGGTTTGTTCGCCGCGGGTGTGCGCCGGGTGCGGACAGGCACCAGCAGTGAGAACCTGCCCATGCAAAGGCTGGCGCGCAGCCTGGGGTTTCAGCTGGAGAGCGAGCAAATCTGGTTCTCCAAAATTGTCGGGACGCGATAAAAAAAAAACTGAAAGGTCACTATGAACACTTACGAAATCCTCTCCCGCGAAACTGTTCTGCGAGCGCATGCCTTTGACGTGGTGAAACTTGGTTTTCGCCTTCCGGATGGACGCGAGCGCGCCTACGACCTGGTGGACCACGCCAACGCGGTGACGCTGCTGCCCGTGAATGCGGCGGGGGAAGCACTGCTGGTCACGCAGTACCGCATTGGCGCGGAAAGTTTGCTGCTGGAGCTGCCGGCCGGGGTGATGGACCCGGGCGAGCAGCCTTTGGAGAGCGCGCGGCGCGAACTGCGCGAGGAAACCGGCATGGACAGCGCTGAACTGCTGGCTTTGGGCGGGTTTTTTATGGTGGCGGGATATTCCAACGAATACATGCACGCCTTCCTGGCTCTGGGCCTGCGCGAAGCGCCTTTGGACCAGGATGAGGACGAATTTCTGACGCTTACGCGCATGCCCCTGGTGGAACTGTACCAGCGCGCGTGGGCTGGCGAGATAAAAGACGGCAAGACCATCGTCACGCTCATGCTGGCGCTGCCGGAACTGAGCCGGCGCTTCCCGGAGTTGTGGGAGAGCTTCCGGCAGCTTCTTGGGCTGTAAAAGCAAGCTGACCAGCGCATGAAGTTTGCCTGGCCAGGGAGGAAAGGGAATCTCGCCCGATTGCGAAAAGCGAAAATCCCAAAAACCCCTCAGAATCTTGAAAATACGATACAATAAGTCAGGAAATTTTGGCCACTCACGCGAGTGGTTATTAAGTGTGACACAAATCAAGTTCCCGGACCAAAACCAGGGCAATTTAAGGAGAAACGAATGAAACATCAAATGGTCATGACCGACGGCAATGAAGCGACAGCGTATGTCGCTTATCGCCTGAATGAAGTGATTGCGATTTACCCGATTACGCCGAGCTCGGCGATGGGCGAATACGCTGATCAATGGATGGCGGAACGCGTTCCGAACCTGTGGGGGACCATCCCCTCAGTGGTTCAGATGCAGTCCGAAGGCGGAGCGGCTGGGGCGGTGCACGGCGCACTGCAAACCGGCGCGCTTTCCACCACCTTTACCGCGTCTCAGGGTTTGCTCTTGATGATCCCGAATATGTACAAGATTGCCGGCGAGCTGACCTCCACGGTCTTTCACATCTCCGCGCGGTCCCTGGCGGCGCAGGCGCTCTCCATTTTTGGCGACCATCAGGACGTGATGGCCTGCCGCCAGACTGGCTGGGCGATGCTCTCCAGCGGTTCCGTGCAGGAAGCGCAGGACTGTGCTCTCATCAGCACCGCCGCAACGCTGCGCGCGCGCGTGCCTTTCCTGCATTTCTTTGACGGCTTCCGCACCTCGCACGAAGTCAACAAAATTGAACGCATTTCGGATGAAGAACTGCGCGCGATGATTGATGACGAACTCATCATCGAACACCGCAAACGTGCTCTCACCCCCGACGCACCGGTTTTGCGCGGCACCGCCCAGAACCCGGATGTGTACTTCCAGGGGCGCGAGACAGTGAATAAATACTACGAGGCCTGTGTCGGCATTGTTGAACAGGAAATGGAAAAGTTCGGCAAACTGACCGGACGCCCGTACCACATCATGGAGTATTACGGCGCTCCCGACGCGGAACGCGTCATCATCCTGATGGGTTCTGCCGCGCAGACAGCCAGCGAAACCGCTGAACTGCTTGCCAAAAAAGGTGAAAAAGTTGGCGTGATTTATGTGCGCCTGTACCGCCCGTTCTCGGTGAAACATCTGATGGCTGCCTTGCCCGCGACTGTGAAGAAAATCGCGGTGCTGGACCGCACCAAGGAAGCCGGCGCGCTGGGTGAACCGCTCTACCAGGATGTGGTGAACGCTGTTTCCGTGGCGATGGATGAGGGAATCGCTCCCTTCCAGGCCAAACCGCTTATCATCGGCGGACGTTACGGCCTGTCCTCGAAGGACTTCACCCCGGCGATGGCCAAGGGCGTTTTTGATGAACTCAAAAAAGACCATCCCAAACGCCAGTTCACCGTTGGCATTGTGGATGATGTCACCAATCTGAGCATTGATTACGACCCAACCTTCGAAGTGCTTGGAGATGATGTTATTCAGGCAATGTTCTTCGGCCTTGGCTCCGATGGTACGGTTGGCGCGAACAAGAACTCCATCAAGATTATTGGCGATGAGACCGAGAACTACGCCCAGGGTTACTTCGATTACGACTCCAAGAAGTCAGGCACTGTCACGGTTTCGCACCTGCGCTTTGGCCCCCGGCCCATCAAAGCGCCTTACCTGATTTCCGAAGGCGAAGCGACCTTTGTGGGCTGCCATCAGGTCAGTTTTGTGGACCGCTTCGATATGCTGAAGTACGCCCGCAAGGGTTCGGTATTTCTCCTGAACAGCATCTACGGCCCCGAAGAAGTCTGGGACACGCTGCCGAAGCAAATGCAGCGCGACTTGATTGAGAAGGAAATTGAGTTCTATGTCATCGATGCCTATTCCGTGGCGGAAAAGACCGGCATGGGGCAGCGCATCAACACCATCATGCAGACCTGTTTCTTCGCTATCAGCAAGATTTTGCCCCGGGACGAAGCCATCGCCGCGATTAAGCATTCCATTGAGAAGACCTACGGCAAGCGCGGTGAAGCCGTCGTGAACAAAAACTTCGCGGCTGTGGACCAGGCCATTGCCAATATGCACCGCGTCAAGGTTCCAGGCAAGGTGACCAGCACTATCGAACGCCACAGCCCGGTGCCTGCCAATGCCCCCGAATACGTAAAGGAAGTGCTCGGCAAGATTATTGACCGCAATGGCGAGTCTGTTAAAGTCAGCGAAATGCCGGTGGACGGCACCTTCCCGACAGCGACCACCAAGTGGGAAAAGCGCAATATCGCCCTGGAAATCCCGGTCTGGGAGCCGGATATTTGTATCCAGTGCGCGCGCTGTTCCTTTGTCTGCCCGCACGCCGCTATTCGCGTCAAGCTCTACCCGACCGAACTGCTGGCGAATGCCCCGGCTGAGTTTAAATCCACCGCTTCCAAAGCGCGCGAATGGAAAGACGGCTATTCCTGGACTGTTCAGGTGGCCCCCGAAGACTGCACCGGCTGCGGCCTGTGCGTCCAGAACTGCCCCGGAAAGGACAAAACCGACCCGAACCGCAAGGCCATCAACATGCGCCCACAGCCGCCAATCCGCGAGCGCGAAATCAAAAACTGGGACTTCTTCCTCTCCCTGCCCATGCTGGACCGCACAACTATCTCCACGCATCTGGTCAAAAATTCCCAGCTGCTGGAACCGCTGTTCGAGTTCTCCGGCGCTTGCGCAGGCTGTGGCGAGACCCCCTACATCAAGCTTGCCACCCAGCTCTTTGGCGACCGCATGGTGATTGCCAATGCCACCGGCTGTACCTCCATTTACGGCGGCAACCTGCCTACCACGCCTTACGCGAAGAACAGCGACGGACGCGGTCCGGCCTGGTCGAACTCGCTCTTTGAGGATAATGCCGAATTTGGCATGGGCATGCGCCTGACGATTGACAAACTGGCTCAGTATGCCCGGGAACTGCTTGGCAAACACGCTCAGCTGGTTGGCGCGGAGCTGGCCGACGCGATTTTGAACGCGAGCCAGAAGACGGAAGCTGAAATTCAGGAACAGCGCAAGCGCGTGCGGGAATTGAAATCCATTCTGGAAGGCAAGACCGACCAGGAAATGAAGAACCTGCTTGCTGTCGCGGATTATCTGGTGCGCAAGAGTGTCTGGATTATCGGCGGCGACGGCTGGGCTTACGATATCGGCTACGGCGGTCTGGACCACGTGCTGGCTTCCGGCCGGGATGTCAACGTCCTCGTCCTGGATACCGAAGTGTACTCCAACACCGGCGGTCAATCCTCAAAGGCGACCCCGCGCGGCGCGGTGGCGAAGTTTGCCGCCGACGGACGCGATAAACCCAAGAAAGACCTGGGCTTAATCAGCTTGAGCTACGGCAATATCTATGTCGCCCGTGTGGCCATGGGCGGCAGCGACAGCCAGACTCTGAAAGCTTTCACGGAAGCGGATTCGTACGAAGGTCCTTCCTTAATCATTGCCTACAGCCACTGCATCAACCATGGCATTGACATGTCCAAGGGGTTGGAGCAGCAGAAACTGGCCGTGGCCTCCGGCGCCTGGCCGCTTTACCGCTACGACCCGCGCCTGGCCGCGGAAGGCAAAAACCCGCTGCAGTTGGACTCCAAGGCGCCGAGCGTGAAAGTGTCGGAATACGCCTACAACGAGACCCGCTACCGTATGCTGCTGCAGTCTGACGAAGAACGCGCGGAAATGCTAATGAAGGCTGCTCAGGCAGACGCTGAACGCCGCTGGTCGCTTTACGAACAAATGGCAGCCATGGATTACTCCTTTGGGAACAAACCCGAAGAAGGAGCGCCGCAGGCGTAAGGCACCGCGCATCAGCGCCATAGGGAAGGGTGCTAATAATCCTTTCCATTGGAAGCAGGCGCTTTTATAAGGTAGAATAAACGATGACGTGCACGATTGCGTCATCGTTTTCTATTCTCATACCCTAAGGAGGAGAAATGGCTGAATTGAAAACAAGCTACCTGGGTTTGCCCATAAAGAATCCCCTGGTAGCGGGCGCGTCTCCTTTTACCTTGCAGCTTGATGTCGTCCGCCAGCTGGAAGACAGCGGCGCGGGCGCCGTGGTGATGCATTCCCTGTTTGAAGAAGAAATCACGCACGAAAGCCTTGAGCTGGATTACTTCCTGAATAAGGGCACCGAGAGCCAACCCGAAGCGCAAACCTATCTTCCCGAGCCGCGCAATATTGAGACTGTCGCCGATAAGTACATCGCGCAGCTTCGAAAAATAAAAGAAAGCGTGGAAATCCCGGTCATTGCCAGCCTGAACGGCACGACTCCTGGCGGCTGGGTGCGCCTGGCCCGGGAGCTTCAGGCGGCTGGCGCGGACGCGTTGGAATTGAATATCTATACTCTGGTAACCGACCCGACGCTTAGCTCAGACCAGGTTGAAAAAAACTACATCAGCCTGATTCAGGAAGTCTGCAAACACGTCAGCATTCCGGTCGCTGTCAAGCTTTCGCCGTTCCTGACTACGTTGCCGCGTTTTCTGGCGCGGGCGTATAAGGCCGGCGCGGAAGGCTTCGTCCTTTTCAACCGCTTCATGCAGCCTGCTTTTGACATTGAATCTCTTGAGGTGGAACGCAAAGCCCGCCTGAGCACGAGCGCCGACCTGGCACTGCCGGCGCGTTGGATAGCCATCGCGTCATCGCAATTGGAGGCCGACTTCGCGCTCAGCGGGGGCGTGCACAGCCCCGAGGACATGGTGAAAGCCATCATGGCCGGCGCGAAAGTCAGCTATGTTGTCTCCGCGCTGCTTGCCAACGGCGTGAAATTCGCGGAACGGCTGCTGAAAGGCTTGAATGCCTGGATGGATAAGAATGGATACGAGTCCGTCGAAAAAATGCGCGGCACTCTGCGTCTGGATAAGATTGAGAATCCCGCGGCCTACGAACGCGCGAATTATCTACGGACGCTGAAATCCTTTGATGAGCGCGTGCTTTAGGAAGCGCGGCTTATTTAGCTTTTTGACACACGGGAATTATGGGCGTAGTTGACGAGATTAAGGCACAGCTCGATCTGGTGGATTATATCTCCCAGACTGTAAAATTGCGCCGCACCGGCAAGAACTACATTGGTTTTTGCCCCTTCCACAGCAATACCCGCACGCCGGCGTTTGTCGTCTTTCCAGAAAGCCAGACCTGGCGCTGCTTTGGCCAGTGCAACGAAGGTGGGGACCTGTTTGGCTTCGTCATGAAAAAAGAGGGCTGGGATTTCAGCGAGACCCTGCGCTTCTTAGCCGATAAAGCCGGCGTTCCGCTGAGTTCACAACCTAAAATTGGCGAAGCTGATGCCCAGGTTCGCGAGAGCCTCATCAAAGTGCTCGAAGACGCCGCGCAATTTTACCGGGCGCAGCTTTTTGAAAGCGAATCTGGCAGCGCGGCGCTGGCATATCTGCGGCGCCGAGGTCTCACCGATACAACCATTAAGATTTGGGGACTGGGCTATGCTCCCGCGGGGTGGGATGACCTGAGCCGGCATCTTTTACGCAAAGGCTACACCAAAGACCATTTGCTGCGCGCCGGCCTGATTACGGAACGGGATGACGGCGATACCTACGATAAATTCCGCCACCGCCTGATGTTCCCCATTCGGGATGCCTATGGAAAAATGGCGGGTTTTGGCGGGCGCGTGCTGAACCCGGAGGACGTCCCGAAATATCTCAACTCCCCGCGCACGGAACTATTCGACAAGGGGCATCTGCTTTACGGCCTGGACCTGGCGCGCCAGGAAATCCGGCGGACTGAACAGGCAGTCATTGTTGAGGGGTACATGGATGTGATTGGCCTTCACCAGGCTGGCTTTGCCAACGCGGTCTCTCCGATGGGCACCGCCCTGACCGAAGACCAGTTCAAATTGCTGAAAAAGTTCACGCGCAATATTGTCCTGGCGCTCGACCCGGATGCCGCCGGGGAAAAAGCAACCCTGCGCGGCCTGGAAACGGCGCGCAAGACAATGGACCAGGATGACCAGCCGACCTTTGACTCGCGCGGGCTGCTGCACTTTGAGGGCCGCCTCAAAGCGGATATCCGCGTCACAACACTGCCCGCCAATCAGGACCCGGATGAAATCGCGCTGGCGGACCCGGAAGCCTGGCGAAAAATCGCCGCGGAGGCCAAACCCGTGGTGGTGCACGTGATGGAAACCCTGGCTGCCGCCCAGGATATTAACGACGCCAAAGTCAAGCGGGAAATTGCTGCCCAGGTGCTGCCGCTGATTGAGGACGTCGCGGACGCGGTGGAGAGGGAGGCTTACCGCCAACAGCTTGCCAGGCTGCTGCGCGTAGATGAACGTTCCCTGCTGCTGGCCAATCCTGTTCAGCGCCGCAGCCGGCGCAGCGCTGAAGAACGCGGCCGGACCGGCCTTGAGAGCAGCTTGAACGCCATAACTGAAAAAGCGCGCAGCAACCGCTTGTTGGAAGAACAGGCACTGCGCGTCCTTGTGCAGCAGCCTTACTCCCTCAATGAGCTCAACAAATCCCTGGGGCTACTGCACGTCCCGCAATTTTGTGAGGATGATTTTGTGGAAAGTGATTTCCGCCAGGCCTTCAGAGTGGTGCTGGAGAGCATCAGGCAGGACAAGCTCCCGCCGGAAGATTACCTGGCCGAAAACCTCCCGGATTTATTCAGTGAGGAAGAATCCGCTGGGCTGATTGAAAAAGCGCTGCCGCCCAGCCCGCAGAAACGTCTGGCGGACCAGGTGCGCACTGCCCTGCGCATCAAGCGCAGCCATCTGGAAACCCGCATTCAAGAAATCCTTTTTCTTCAGTCGGAGCTGGAAGAGAAACGGTACACCGATGAGGAAGCGGAAGTATTGCTGACTGAGCTGATAGTTCAGCGCAGAGTGCTGGATGAAGCGATGAAATCCAAGCTTTCCGGCGGCGACGGCACCGAAGAACGCAAACCCAGGCGCAAGCTCGTGATTAAGGGGAAATAGTCCATGGACGAGGATATCCAGTTTGACGGAGACGATGAAGAGAAGTTTGATGACGAGAGCGACGTCCAGGAGAATCTGACCCCGGCGGATATTTACTTGCCGGAAGAGGAAAGCGCGAGCCAGGCTGAAGAGCCTATTCAGCTTTATCTGCGGGAGATAAACCGCAGCCGCCTGTTGGAATCCGAAGAAGAGTTCCAGCTTGCCATCTGCATTCAGTCAGAAAAAATCCTTTCTCTTTTTACCAGAGCTGATGACACCCTGAAGCTGTCGGGGCTTTATGCTTCCATCTCGCTGATGGCGGAAAAAACATACGCGTCAGCGCAGGTTTTAGGCACGCCCGCGCCGGATTTCGGGCGGATATTGGCAGAAGCTTCCGCGCTGAGGCGCAACTATCAGGAAGCTCTGCCTTCATATACGCACAGCTTCTTGCGGGACGACCGTTGGAAGCAGGATTCCAATTGGCAGAGCCTTGCCGGTTTTCTGTGCTCCCTGCTGACGGCGCTGTATTTGCTGCCCAGGCGGTTTCTAAGCATCATCTCGGAAATCACCGCGGAAACGGGCAGATTACCAGTCTGGGATGAAGTCTCCGAAATTCAACCAGACGCGGAAGAAATGCAGGCAAGCGTGCGAGAAGTGCGCGAAATTGCCCGGTTGGCCCGCCGCGATATGGTTGAATACAACCTGCGTCTGGTGGTGAGCGTGGCAAAACGCTACACCGGCAGGGGCATCAACCTTGAAGATTTGATTCAGGAGGGCAATCTGGGTTTGCTGCGGGCGGTCGAAAAGTTTGACCCGGCCCGCGGATTCCGCTTTTCCACCTATGCCACCTGGTGGATCAGACAGTCCATCAGCCGCCATATCCTGGAATACGCGCGAACGATTCGCATCCCGGTTCACATGGTGGAGTCTATCAGCAAGCTCATCAAGGTTCAGCACGCGCTGGTGCAGGAACTTGGGCGGGAACCGAATTTCGCGGAGATCGCGGCGGCTTCAGGGCTGATGTCGCCTGAGGATGAACAGGAAATCCGGCGGAATGCCTACGCGCGCGAGAATCTGCCCGCAGATTTGCTGCGGCGTTGGGATGAAGCCACAGAAAAAGTGGAGCAAATCCTCAAGACCAGCGAGGAGCCGGTTTCTTTGGAAAGCCCGGTTGGCGATGAGGAAAACAGCACGCTGGGAGATTACATTGAAGACGCGGACGCGCCCGAACCGATGGAAGCAGTCATTTTGGAAAGCCTGCGGGAGAGTGTGCGCAAGTCTCTGGATGACCTGACCGACAAGGAACGCGAGGTGCTGGAGCTGCGCTTTGGGCTGGTGGACGGCGTCTACCATTCCCTTGAGGAAGTCAGCGAAAAGTTCGGGCTGACCAGAGAGCGCATCCGCCAGATTGAAAGCTCAGCCTTGCGCAAACTGCGGGATCCCCGCCGCATGAATTCCCTGCGGGATTTTTTCCAGAGTTCCTGAACGACCGTCCCATTAACAAAAAAAGAGCCCGGCGTTACCGGGCTCTTTGCGCTGTTCTATCTCCAGCCGCGGCAGCCGCGCATTGGCATACGGACTCTCTGGTAGTCTTCCAGCTGTTCGGGCGTCATCACCTGAGGCTGGTAGACCTGATTAGTTTGAGATTCCCACGCGCGCACAAACGCGCCCAGGTGCATGCTCGACCCCTGCAGCAGGCGGCGGTACGCGCGCTGGATATCCGCGTGTGTGCTTTCGTCAATGGCCTTTTCAAGGTCGAGGACATCCAGTTCTTCGATATAAGCGCCGACTTTCAGGGCCTCCTCTTCAGATTCCAGACCTCTGGAAACCAAATCATCATAGAGCTGGTCGAAAACCGGGTCGCCAAACTCTCCCGCTTCAAGCTGGTCAAGATTGGAACTGATGCCGTAAACGCCTAGCAGCTGGAACATCCTATCAAAATGATTGGTCTCGCTGCGGGCTATGCGCTGAAAGAGGGGCAGGTCCCATTTTTCGTACAGCGCAATATAGACATCATGCGCCAGTTTTTCCTCCGCGGCCATGTGCAGGAGGGTGGTGCGTTCCGCTTCACTTAGGTCTTCGGGAGCGGCAGTCTGCGCGCTGGCAGTATTGAAAATCGCGCTGAGCCCAGCCGCGGCCAGTCCAACAGCCAGACTGAGCAGTAAAATTTTAGTGATAGTTTTCATTGTTTACTCCATTTCGTTATAATGAGGAAAATCCTCTTTCACTAATCTATCAGGCATTCGTTGGAATTCTGTGAATAAACCGTGAAGATGTTGTGAAGGTTTTCATTCCCTTGCTGGAAAGGCGGAACAGTGGCTGAAAAATCATCAAAAAACGCGGGTGAGCGCGGCGAGATGCCTTTATATCAGCGCGTTTACGCGCTTGTGAAGCAGATTCCGGCGGGAAAAGTAGCTACATATGGTCAGATTGCCCGCATGGTGGGGGGCTGCTCGGCGCGCATGGTGGGCTATGCCATGAGCGCGCTGCGCGACGGGCGCGACATGGAAGTCCCCTGGCAGCGCGTGATTAACGCGCAAGGACGCATCAGTTTGCACGGCATTGGTTCAGCAGAGCAGCGCTTTCGGCTGGAAGATGAAGGGGTTGTTTTCGACCAGAATGATCGCGTGGATTTTGACCTCTACGGATGGATGCCGTAGGTAATTTTTCTGTCCGGGCCTTGGGAAGAGGAGTGGGTTATGCGGGAATTCTTGCGGCTCAGTAATGTGACCTCCGCTCGGATGTTTTTGGAACGCGTCAGTCCTGTCCTGGAGCGGGATGAGGAGAAGTACGCGCTGCCGCTGGGGGTAGGCTTGCGGCATTACTCCTCACCTGAGGCAAACCAACAAGACCTACTTTGCGCGCTTGTGGAAACCGCTTCGGGAGAGACGCGGGCAGCTGCGCTGCGAACCGCCCCACATTATTTGATAGTATGGTCCGATCCGGTCTCTGAGCCCGCCCTGGAAATACTCGCGGATTCCCTCTCCTCGCGGGGAACGGCGCTGCCCGGTGTTACAGGCCCGGCGGATGCCAGCGCTTGTTTTGCCGGCTTTTGGTGTGCTCGCGCCGGGGTCGAGGCAAGGTTGGAAACACGCCAGCAGGCTTACGCCTTGCGCACGCTAAATCCCGTGCGTGTTCCTGATGGAGCGCTTCGGAAAGCGCGTCCCATCCACGCGCCGCTTATTTTGTGCTGGATTAATGCCATGATTCTTGAAACGGGTTCGGCCAACCAGTCTCCCTGGACATCAGAGGATGTCAGCGTGCTCATCCGCAGCGAGAGCGCTTACCTGTGGTTCAGCCCGGAAGGCCCGGCCGCGATGGCGTATTTCAACCGGCCAACCCGGCACTCCGTAGCAATTTCCGGAGTTTTTACGCCGCCCGAAAAGCGCGGAAACGGTTTCGCGACCGCCCTCGTCGCGGGAATGTGCGCGCGCGCTCTGAACGCAGGGCGGGAGATAGTCACGCTTTTTACGGATGCGGCAAATCCAATCAGCAACGCGGTCTACCGGCGGGTGGGTTTTCATCCAGTGTGCGTGTATCATCAATACCGATTTTTATCCAACCAGAGCGCGCTGGCAGAAAGCTCTGACAGCGCGCGGAAATGAGCAGCGCGGAGAACCCAGCCATGAGAACTATCGGAGCGAAAGAACAGCGGGCTATTGAAGAAGCTGCAGCGGCAGCAGGAACGCCGCCAGCAGTGTTGATGCGGCGGGCCGGAAAGGCGCTGGCAGAACGGATACTCTCCCTGAGAGCTGAACGCGGGGAGGAACAGGTTGCGATTCTGTGCGGAGCCGGCAACAACGGCGGTGATGGATACGCTGCTGCCGTGTTTTTACATGAACAGAACGTTGCGCTGCGTTTATATGAATCTGAAAACGCGGCCCGGGCTGGCGGGCCGGACGCGCAGGCTTTCCGCGCGGCCTGCCTCGCGCGCGGTATCCAGCCAGAACTTTTTAAGGAGTACGTGCCCGCGCCGGGCATCATCCTGGATGCTGTGTTTGGGAGCGGCTTTCGCGCGGACCGTCCGGTCAGCGAGGAATTCAGGCAGTTGGTTGCGCGCGTCCAGGAGGCGCGCGCGCGCAAACAGGCTTACGTGCTTAGCGCGGACCTGCCTTCAGGGGTGCAGGCGGATAACGGCAGTACGGCCGAAGCGGTAATCCCGGCCGATGAAACTCTATGCTTCATCTGCCCCAAAACCGGAGTGTACAGTTACCCCGGACGCAAATTTACCGGGCGGATAAACATGCACGACCTGGGGTTAGGTGAAACTTTCATTAACGAGGTTTGGGAAAGAGAACAGTTTTGTACCCCTTCTGTGCTGACATCCAGCGAAGTGAGCGCCTGGCGGCCGGCGCGCGCGGCGGACAGCCACAAGGGCAGTTTTGGCAGGCTGGCGGTGTTGGCGGGCAGCGTGGGGCTGGCGGGCGCGGCAGTGCTGGCCGGACGGGCAGCCTTGACGGCCGGGGTGGGCTATGTGGATTTACTGGTGCCGGAGCAGATTTATCCCGCCGTCCTGACCGCTGTGCCTTCAGTGCTCAGTCAGCCGCTGCCAAAAGAAGCGGGCGAGCGGCTGGCGCTCTGGCGCGAAAGCCTGCGGAAATGCAGCGCCGCCCTGGCAGGCCCGGGGCTTGGCGCGAACGCGGACCGGGAATTAATCCTGGCCGCGGCCGCGGAGGCCCCCCGCCTGGTATTGGACGCCGACGCCCTGAACCTGCTTGGCAGACTGGAAACGCTGGAAAGCGGGCGGGCAGCATTAAAGGACCGCCAGAAGCGGGGTTTGGAGCCTGCTGTGCTCACGCCGCACCCGGGTGAATTCAGCCGGCTGTGCCCGGAGTATGCAGACCTTGTCGCGCTGGACAGGATAAACAGCGCGGCAGCGCTGGCCCGTCTGACTGGCAGCGCCGTCGTGCTCAAGGGGGCTGGCACAGTGAGTGCCTTTCCTATCGGGCTGGAGCAGCCTGAAATTTGGATTAACAGTACCGGCAACGCCGGTATGGCCAAAGCCGGCTCGGGGGATGTGCTTTCCGGGTTGTTGGCGTCTTTTCTGGCGCAAAAACTGCCTCTTAAGGAGGCTGTCCTGTCCGCGGTCTTTTTGCACGGCCTTTCCGCGGATATACGCGCCGGGGAATTGACCGAACGCGCCCTGACCCCTGAAGACATCCTTGAAGGTTTACCCGCCGCGTTCCGGCAGGCAGGCTGGGATAAATAAACTCCGCGCGAATTTTAGCTTACAATTGGCTCCAATGCGCTTAAACGTCGTAACCACACCGGAAGATATTCAGCCTTATCTGCGGGATGAATCCAGCTGGACAGGCGCCGCGGAGAGCGTTTCCTTTCCGCAGTCCGAGGACGAGATTCGCGAAGCTCTGCGGGTTTACAGCCAAAAAGGCGCGCCCATCACAATTCAGGGCGCGCGCACCGGCATTACCGGCGCGGCTGTGCCTGTTGGCGGGCATGTGATAAATCTGAGCCGCTTCTCGCGCGCGTTAGGGATGCGCTGGGACGACGCCGACAACCGCTTTTTGCTGACAGTTCAGCCGGGCATGCTGTTCAGTCAGGTACAAAAAGGCCTGGCTGACAAAGAGTTTAATACCCAGGGCTGGAGCAGGGAATCCCTGAGCGCCTACCGCCGGTTTTGCGCGGAAGGACGCTGGTCTTTCGCGGCGGATATCACCGAAACTTCAGCCTCCATTGGGGGCATGGTTTCTACCAACGCTTCCGGAGCCAAGTCTTATCTCTATGGGCCGATGCGCGCCCACGTGGTGGGACTGCGCCTGCTTTTGGCGGACGGACGGGCTGTGACACTTCGGCGCGGAGAGCAGTTCGCTCAGGGCGGCTTTTTTCGGCTGCGCCTGGAGGACGGCACTGCGGTGGAAGGCCGGCTGCCATCGTACCGCATGCCGGCTGTCAAGAATGCTTCGGGCTACTACATCAAGCCGGATATGGACCTGCTGGACCTTTTTATTGGCTCGGAAGGCACGCTCGCGGTTGTCACGGAAATCACCCTTGCGCTTTCCCCCACGCCCGCGCGCTCCATTGGCCTGCTGGCGTTTTTCGGGGACATGCCGGGCGCCCTGAAATACGTTCAGGCGCTTAAGCGGCTGCAAGGAACGCAAAAACCGGCCGCCATTGAGTATTTTGACCGGGCCTGCCTGGATATGATTCGCGGGGAACAATTGGAAGCGCGCTCCCACAAAGACCTGCCGCTGCTGCCTTCAGCGGAAGCGGTCTACGTAGAATTTCATCAACCAACGCAGGCGGATGCCGACACCCGTCTGCGGCAGGTCCGGCTGCTGCTGCAAGAAAATGGCGGAAAACCGGCGGAAACCTGGCTGGCCGCCACCCCGCAGGACCTGGAAAAACTGATTGGCTTCCGGCACGCGGTGCCCGAAAGCATCAATCACATCATCGCGGAACGCAAACGCGGAACCCCGATGCTGACCAAACTGGGTACGGATATGGCTGTGCCCGATGATAAGCTGGCGTGGGTGCTGAACCTTTACGCGGAATCTCTGGGCACGCTTGGGCTGGAAGGGTTGAAATTCGGCCACATTGGGGATAACCACCTGCATGTGAATATTCTGCCCGCGACCGCGGAGGACTACCGGCGGGGGAAAGCGCTTATTCAGGAGTGGGCGCGCCAGGTAATTGCCGCCGGGGGGACAGTCTCGGCGGAACATGGCATTGGAAAGCTGAAAACCGCCCAACTGCTTGATATGTACGGGCGGGAGGCTGTGAAAGAGATGCGCGCGCTCAAGCGCTGCTTTGACCCGCTTGGATTGCTCAATCCTGGCAATATGTTTGTTAGCGAGGAAAGCGGATGAGCATGGAAATCGTTGTTTGCGTCAAGCAGGTGCCGGCCAGCACGCGTGTGAAGCTGAACGCGACCACCAATACAATTATCCGCGAAGGGATTGAAATGATGCTCAATCCTTTTGACGCTTACGCGCTGGAGGAAGCTTTGCGGGTCAAGGCCGGCGCGGGCGGAAGGGTTACGGTGATCAGCATGGGCATCCCGAGCGCCGCGGAGTTGCTGCGTTACGCCCTCGCTCTGGGCGCGGACAGAGCGGTTTTGCTGAGCGATAAGCGCTTTGCCGGCGCGGATACGCTGGCAACCGCCTATTCCCTCGCGGCCGCTGTGCGCAAACTGGGCGCCTGTGACCTGATCCTTTGCGGCCGGCAGGCTGTGGATGGGGATACCGCGCAGGTGGGGCCTTCTCTGGCGCAAAAGCTGGGCATTCCGCATCTGACCGCTGTCAGCCGTTTGGAATTGTCCAGCCAACGGCGCGTGCTGTGTGAAAAAATGACCGACGAAGGCTACCAGGAGATAGAGCTTGGGCTGCCGGCACTTTTGACTGTGGTCAAAGAGATTAATACCCCGCGCTTCCCGAACCTGGAGGATTATCTGCGGACGCTTGACGCGGCAGTGGAAATCTGGAGCGCGGATGACCTGGAAGTTGACCACGCCCGGATAGGTTACGACGGCTCGGCCACCTGGGTGATGTCCACCACTGCCACGGAACGCCGCAAGAACGGCAAGGAGATTCTGGGCCCGCCGCAGGAAGCGGCTGAGTTAATCCTGGGCACGCTCAGGCAGATGGGCTGGCAGCCGGCAAGTGAGGGCAGGCGTGAGTGAAATCCGGATAGTGGCGGATAAATGCACCGGCTGCCGGCAGTGCCTTCCGGCCTGCCCGTATGGGGCAATCAGCATGCGCGCCAAAAAGGCGTTTATTTCCGCGGACTGTGTTTTCTGCGGGGCGTGCGTGCCAGTCTGCCGCTTTGAGGCGATTGAACTTTTCACCGAAGCTCCCGCTCAAGAAGGTGCGCCAGCCAGCAGCGGCATCTGGATTTTCGCGGAACAATCTGACGGGAAAGTCAAGCCGGTTGTGCTGGAACTGCTGGGCGAGGCGCGCGCGCTCGCCCGGAAAAAGACCAACAAAATTACCGCGATTTGGCTGGGGCCGCGGGAACCTGAGCAATTCCGGGCTCTCATCGCTCAGGGGGCGGATGAAGTCATCGCGGTGGCTGACCCGCGCCTGGCTCAGCGCGATGAGCTGCTTTATCCGCAGGTCCTGACGCGTCTGGTCGAAACTTACCGGCCTGAAATCTTCCTTTTTGGCGCGACGGGTTTTGGGCGTTCCATTGCGCCGCGAACAGCCTCAGCCCTGGATACCGGCCTGACGGCTGACTGCACGCGCCTCGATATTGACCCGCAAAGCGGTCTGCTGCTGCAGACCAGGCCGGCCTTTGGAGGGAACTTGCTTGCCACCATACTCTGTCGCACGCGCAGGCCGCAGATGGCTACTGTGCGGCCGAAGGTGATGCGGGCTCTTCCTGCGGATTTTTCCCGACAGGGCAGCGTGCGTCTGGAGAACCTGGATATAAGCGGCCTGGCGGGGCTGGAAATTAAGTCCGCCCGCGCGAACAAGGCAGACAGCCCAGGCCTGGACAGCGCTGAAATCGTGGTGGGGGTCGGGCGCGGGATAGGCAGCGCGCGGCAGATAGCGCTCTATCGCAGGCTGGCAGCGGCGCTGGGCGCCGGGCTGGCAGCGACCCGCGCAGTGGTGGATTTGGGCTGGCTGGAGTATCCCCATCAAGTCGGGCAGACAGGCGTCACCATCGCGCCAAAGGTCTACCTTGCCTTTGGAATTTCCGGTTCTGTCCAGCATATGGCCGGCCTGGCGGAAAGCACGCATCTAATCGCGGTGAATAAAGACGAAAACGCCCCGATTTTTGCCGCAGCGGATGAACGCGTGCGGGCGGACTGCAACGAGGTGGCGGCCGCGCTGTTGAAGCAAATCAGCGGGGAGAGCGCGCGGGAATAAATCCACATATATTTGGAATGGCTGCCCGCTATTCTGTGATTGAAAGGATGTGTCTTTTGTCATCCTGAGGGTGATGAAGGGTCCGGTTTTTATAACCAGGAGAATTTTTGCCTTTGGCTCAAGATGACAGCCGTATGGCCCGGAACGACGCACCCGCTGCCGGCGAATGAGAGCGCATTTGCGGGCCACAAATAAAAAAACGGCTGCCACTTTGGGCAGCCGCTTTAAATGCCGGGCGGATATTTTACTCTTCTTCTTTCAGTTCCTTCTGGCGGGCTTCGATAATTTCCTGCGCCAGGTGGGTCGGAACCAGGTCATAGTGATCAAATTCCATGCTGAAGTGGCCGCGGCCTCCGGTCATGGAGCGCAGCGTGGTGGTGTAGCGCAGCATTTCGGCCAGGGGAACGGTGGCGGTCACAACGGAACGGCCTTTTTCGGTGTCCATACCCTGCACGCGCGCGCGGCGGGTGTTCAGGTCGCCGAGGATATCGCCCATGTTGGCTTCCGGAACAACTATCGTTACCTTCATGATGGGTTCGTAGAGCACGGGGTTGGCATCCTTGAATGCCAGTTTGAAGGCTTCGCGTCCCGCAATTTCAAAGGCGATTGGCTTGGAATCCACGGGGTGTTCCTTGCCGTCGAAGACTGAAACGCCCACATTGTGCACTGGATAACCTGCCACCACGCCTTCCTTCATGACGGAACGGATGCCTTTTTCGATGGGAGCCATGTAGCTGCTGGAGATGGCGCCGCCGAAAACGTCGTTGCTGAAGCTGAATTCTTCATCCTTGATGGGGAAGACTTTCAGGTGAACTTCGCCAAACTGACCGGAACCGCCGGTCTGCTTCTTGTGCCGGTACATCGCGCTGGCTTCTTTGGTGATGTGTTCCTCATACGGAACTTTGGGCTCCAGCAGGTTCATGCTCATCTGGAATTTTTGCTCGGCACGGCGCACTGCCACATCAATGTGTTGGTCGCCCATGCCAAACAAAAGCGTCTGGCGGGTAGCCGCTTCCATATGCCAGGACAGGGTCAGGTCCTCTTCGCACAGGCGGGTCAGGGTCGTGCTCAGTTTTGCCGCGTCGGACTGCGTCTTGGGGCTGACCGCGACGCGGTAAAGCGGAGCGGGATATTCGGGCATCGGCAGGATCAGGCTCTGCTCTTTTGTGGTCAGGGTATCGCCGGTGGTGGTCAGGCTCAGTTTGGCAACCGTGCCGATATCACCGCTGTGGATGACAGAAACGGGCAGGTTTTCTTTTCCGAAAGGAATCTGCATGCCGGCCAGGCGCTCTTCTTCGCCTTTGTTCGCGTTCCAGGCGCGGGAATCAGAGCTCATCACGCCGGAGAACACGCGGAAGAATGTCTGCTTTCCAACAAAGGGGTCCGCGGTAGTTTTCCAGACGTAGGCCGCGAGCGGACCGGAATCGTCAGCGGTTAATTCCACCTCTCCCTTGGGAGACTGGGCAGTGACGGTCGGGCGCTCCAACGGGGAAGGGGCCAGTTTGCTGAGGGCTTCCAGCATCGGCGCGATGCCAATCATATGGCCGCCGGCGGCTACCATGACAGGGATGACGTTGCTGACCTGAATGGCCTTATGGAGACCCTGCAGCGCTTCTTCGGTCGTCAGGTCGCCGTTTTCAAAATACTTCTCTAAAAGCGAATCCTCGCCTTCGGCAGCGGCTTCGATAAGCTTGAGGCGGGCTTCTTCCGCTTCGGCCTTATATTCTGCCGGGATTTCCACGACAGTTTTGCCGTCGCCCTGGTAAGCTTTCATGCTAATCAGGTCAATCACGCCTTTGAAATCCGCTTTTTCGCCCCAGGGGAGCTGCATCGGAATCAGGCGGTAATCGGTTTGTTCCTGCACAGACGCGAGCGCCTTTTGGAAGCTGGCATTTTCGCGGTCCATCTTGTTAATCACCATGAACATCGGCAGGTTAAACTTTGCCGCGTAGTTCATCGCGGTTTCCGTTCCAACTTCCATGCCGCCAACCGAATCAACCAGGATTAGAACGCTGTCCGCCACGCGCATGGCCGAGATGACTTCTCCGACAAAGTCTGAATAACCGGGGGTATCCAGCAGGTTCAGTTTCAGGTCTTTGTAGAGCACCGGGATAACTGAAGTAAAAAGAGAAATACCGCGGCGGTGTTCTTCATCGTCAAAGTCCGAAACGGTGGTTCCATCTTCAATTTTGCCAAGGCGGGTAGTAGCGCCGGTAAAGTACAAAAATGCTTCGGTGAGCATGGTCTTGCCGGAGTTGCTGTGGGACGCAAGAGCGATGTTGCGTACAGAAGCTGTCGAGAATTCTTTCATGGATGTGACCTTCCTTATTTGTTGCGCGGCGGGTCAGCGCCGCGCGTTATAGAATAATTGGTATCGATAAATATGCCAAGTTTTCATTATATCAAAAAACTTATCGGACTCCAAATCAATCCGGGGTTTTATGACATTTTCAAGTTATTTTTGTGAGGGAAAATGTTTTTCCTGTCTTAATTGGTGGAAATCCTGGTTATAAAAGGCCGCAAGCGCCTCAGGCTCATTCAGGAATCCTGGCAGGCAGGAATTCCTTTATACGGCAGGCAATCCCCAGAAAACCGACCGGGCATCTTCAGGGTCAGACCAGCTGTGGGGCTCATTTTCCCAAATCGGGCAGGCTTTCTGACCCACTTTACAACTATATAAATTCGTCTGGTCTCAGAGACAAAAAGAGGGCGGCATATTTGCCGCCCTCTTTTTGTAAAGCGTGCCGTCTGGTTGTTATTTGCGCAGCATGGGCAGGTACATTTCGTACGACCAACGTTCCGCGGTATTCAGGAAAGAGCCATTGTAACCAGCAATCGCGTAGAGAACCGGGCCAATATTGGCGTAGGCAAAGGTGCGCCTGCCCTGCAGCATAACCGCTGGCACGGTTTTCCACACGCCGCTGTATCCGGCATTGGTGTCATAGACCTCGCAGGTCTTGAAGTAGTTAGACCACCCGCCTCCGCAGACAAACAGGTACTTGCCTATGCTGTACGCTCCCGGAGCTGCCCGGGCTGTCTGCATGTGGTTAACCATATGCCAGGTATTGTCCGCAGGGTCGTAGGCTTCGACGATATTGGTATTACTTATCACACCATCCCGGCCACCAACCGCGTAAATTTTCCCGTTGACAGGCACCCCGGCCAGGTATCCGCGCGCCGTATTCATGGAGGGGATACCCGACCAGCGCGAGCCGGCCGCTGCGGAGGGGTTATACACATGCGCCACGTTAATAAAAACTTCTCCCGTCGTGACTCCACCGAATACATACAACAACCCATTTAACGAAGCGCAGCCTGCGCCCAGCAAGGGCATTGGCAGGGGGTCTGTAGTAACCGACAAATACAAGGAGAAAATCAGCCTCGGGTGCTGATTAGTTTGGAGCTATTCCCCGAAAAGCAGGCGCGGGCTTCAGGCGAAATGAAAGGGAGCTTTTCAGGAGGGATTCGCGCTCTCCGCGTTGGCGCCAAACAAAAAGATGAGTGGAAAGCGCAGGCGGCCCGCCCAAAAGCGTTCGTGATGGCTCTCGCCCGGGAAAAACAGGCTCATGTAATGCTCTCCGGAAACGTATCCATGCCGCAGTGCCAAAGCGTCCATTTTTTCCTGCCACGGCGCGTACTCCGCGTCCAACCCTTCGCTGCCGTAATCAAAGTAGAGCCTGTGTTCTCCGGCAGACGGAAGTTTTTCTTCCAGGTATGCCAAAAACGCGCCGCCGCCAATTGGCCAATGTGTGCTCAGGCAGCCGGCGCCGCCAAAAACCCGCGGATACTCACACACAGCGTACAGAGATATCAGTCCTCCCATCGAGGAACCCATCAGGCAGGTCTGCCGAGCGCCGCTTTGCGTGCGGTAGTTCGCGTCGATGAAGGGTTTGACGACCTCCACAATCCAGCGCAGGTAAAGGTCTGAAACAATCCGTTTGACGCGCCGGTTCGTTTCGCGCAAATAAGCTGTCAGCTCAGCTGCTCCGGCATCGGTCCCGACCGGTCTGGCGGGGAGATAATCGCCCAGGCGGTTGGGGGTGTTCCACAAACCCACCACAATTGGCGGGGTAATCAGATTGGCGTCAGCGAGCGCGCTAATATTTTCGGCAGCCTGCCAGCCCGGAAAAACGCGCGGTTTGGGTTTGAACAGATTCTGGCCATCGTGCATGTACAGGACCGGAAAGCGTGCCTCCGGCTGTTCATCGTATTTTTGGGGCAGCCAGACCTCGACTCTGCGCTCTGGCAAACCAGGAAGAGTAGGGAGTTTGTGTTTGTGTAATGGCGGGGTTGGCATCATTGTTGGGATTCCTCTCAAGAGTCCGGGCGGGTCTGTCGTGCCGTTTGGCGTTTGAGGATATAATTGTATCGGATAACTTCTGAGGAGAAAATATGAAAACTTACCGTCTTGACCCAGCCAAACTGCCCGGACAGAAAAAGACGCTCATCCTGGTATACGGCATCACTTTTTTGGTAATGGCCGCTCTTTCTGTGGGCATCAACTGGAACCGCGAGAGCATGAAGTCTTTAATCTGGATGATTCCATTGATTGCCGCGCTGTTTGTCTATTCCGGCTTGCGCGCTTACAAGCAGCGCAAGGAACTTTGGGAAGAATATTCCTTTCAGGTTTCAGAAGATGGGTTGGTGCTGCACCAGCCGAAGTACCCGGATTTGAAGCTCTCAAAAACCGACATTACGGGGATTGAGGACGTCAAAGCCGGCGCGTATGTCTCGACGACGCGCGGAAGGCGTTTGTTCGCGATTACCAAATTATTCCCCGATGCTGATTATGAGGAGCTGCGCGCGCTGATGCAGCGCTGGATAGAAGAAAACAAGCGCTCCGCGCCAGCGCAGGAAATCTCAGCGGCGGAGAGCGCCGACGTGCCTGCGCAGGAACTGGAAAGCTCTGCCGGGCTGATGGAATCTCAGCAGGATGACGGTACGGCGGAAAAAGAAGAATAAGAAGGACGTTAAAAGCGAAAATCTGACCGGTTCAACGACGAGCCGGTCTTTTTTTCAGCCCGGAGCAGCCGGCCCCCTGAACGCAATCTCTCAGCGCAGGCGTTTAATCATTTTCCAGGCTGGCTCGCGCACAGTCTTCCAGACGCCCTGATCATCCTGGTACTGCCAGACTCCTGAACTGTATCCGATCACCTGATAGCCGTGGCGCTCGTAGAGCTCGCGCGCCCTGGGATTATCCTGCGCCACATTCAAGCGGACGATTAAAAATCCGCGCAGCAGCAGCTGGTTTTCCACATAACTGAGCATATAGCTCCCCAGGCCTTGATTACGGTAAGCCGGTTTTATGCGGAAAGAAAATAAGTACGCCCGGTGCCGTCCGTCGGCGATTTCCTTGCTGCGGGAATAAAGCAGCAAAAAAACCTGCCCAACCATCTGACCGCTGCTGGTTTCTGCGATGTATATCAGCGTCGTTCCGGCTTTAAACGCCTCGAAATGCTCCGCGTAAAGCCTTCGGAAGTGCCGGTACTGGCCTTCCCATTCCAGCGCTGGCAGGTCGGTCTCGCGGATGGGGCGGATGAGGATTTCTTCGCCGTCCGGAAATTGAAATATTCCTGGTAATTCAGGGGGGAGGCTCATCGGGCGGAAAGGAGCTGTTCGAGCAGGGCGGCTTCTTCCTCCGCGGAGGTTACGCTGCCGTCAAGCCAGGCGTCTCTGAGCGCGTTCAGAATTTTCTGGAATTCCGGGGAAGGCGCGAGGCCCCTGGCGCGCAGGTCGTCGCCCGTGGTGAGGGGTTTCACGTGCAAGTAGCGGGTCATGTACAGGCGCAAAGGTTCGCGCAAAGCGGGGTCTTCGGTGCTTTGATAAACAGCGGTGAGCGCTAGGCGGGAGAATCCCTTAAGCTCGCGCACCACCTGGCTTGGCTTCATATTTTTCAGCCCCGGCAGCAAACGGCGCAGTTTTCCGGTGTCAAGCACCGCCGAGACGACTCTGGCAGGCAGGCGCAGACGCGCGCTGACTTCTGCCAGATGGTCCTCGGAGAGGTCTTCCAACCAGTAACAATACCCCAGCACCTGGCGAAGATTTAATTGGCTCTCGTGCGTTTCGGTGCTCCATTCAGCGCGCTCGGCGGGTTGGTTCAGGTACGCAATCCGCGCGTCAATGTTCGCGTTCCAGGTGAGGTGCGGATTGATGACTTCAAGGACGCTCAGGCGGTCCATGGCCCGCAGCGCGCTGGCAATGTTATATTCAAGAAACATCAAATCCAATTCATGCCTCAGCCGCGGACCTGAAATCTCATTCAGGAGGGAAAGGCTGGAACTTAAAAGGCTGAGGGTTCTTGGGTCCAAACGGAAATCAAACCGCGTGGAAAAACGTACCGCACGCAAAATCCGCGTGGCATCGTCCACAAAGGAAAGCGCGTGCAGCACCCTGATAATGCGATTTTGCAGGTCGTGATAGCCGCCCCAGAAGTCGTAGAGCTTGCCGTAGTAAGGGGAGTCCAGGCGCAGCGCCATGGTGTTGATGGTGAAGTCGCGGCGGTGCAGGTCCATTTTTATGCCGCTGCGTTCGACTGTCGGCAGGGCAGCCGGCCGCTCGTAGAATTCGGTGCGGGCGGTGATGACATCCAGATGCTGCGGGAGCGCCTGAAAATCCATGGGTTGGTCAGGAAGAAGCTTCTGAGCCAATTCCTCGCGTGAATCGCCGATTAACCATTTGGCTGTTCCAAAACGGGGATGGGTGACTGCTCTGCCGCCGTAGGTTTCCACCAGTTTGGCTACAAAGATGCCCGCGTCGCCTTCGACAACAATATCAAAATCCTGGCTGGGCTGCTTTAAGAGCAAATCCCGCACAAAACCGCCGACGATGTAAGCCTGCATGTTTAGCTGGCTGGCCAGCTTCGCGATGGCCTGCAGCAGAATCTGGCGCGGGTAAGGAATGGCGTTGTGCAGGCGCCGCACCATTTCTTCCTGCGAGGGGATGTTGTTTTGCAGGACGTGCGTGTTAATCAAATCCGTGCGGGTCACGATTCCGATAATCTCGCCGCTTTCCGGGTCCAGAACCGGCACCTGCCCCCAACCGCTGGACGCCATCACCTCCTGAAGATAATCAAGCGTGTCATCAGGGGTGACAAAAACAGTGCCCGCGTCCATCAGGATGCCGGCATTCGCGATCATTTGGTGGCTCAGCGCGCGGTCAACATTGCGGCGGGTAATCAGTCCGACGACTTTGCCATCTTCAATGACTGGATATCCCTCAAAACCGTAGCGTTTCATCAGGTCAGCGACTGTTTCCACCGGCATATCCGGCGAAACCAACAAGGGTTTGCGGGACATAATCTGCTGGACGCGCAGCGCGGGATGCACAATTTCGGGCAGTAAATCCACGACATGCTGGTAAGTTTTCTTCCAGAACACCGGCACTTCATTTGGCGCCGGCCGGCTTTCTGACCGTATCAAGGCGGACGCGGCGCGTTTGTGGCCGCCGCCGCCAAAACGATGCGCTAACTGCGCCATGTCAATCTCATCCGTAGTGGACCGCGCAACCAGGCGGATGCCCTGACGGGTAGAGACCAGCAGCACCAGGCCGTCTGGGTTCAGAAATTCCCGCATGTGGTGCGCGACGGTTGAGATTTCGTCCTGAATATCCAGCGCGTTGGCTTTTGCCACGAGAATCGTAAAATCGTGAATTTTGTGCGTGGTGATGTCCTTCATCAGCCGGTCGTAAAGGAGCATCTGCGCGTTGGAAAGCGGGGGGTTCAGGTAGCGCGAGGCGATGGTCAGGTCCGCGCCGTGTTCAAGCAGGTAGGCCGCGGCGAGCATGTCGCGGGAACTGGTCATGGCATAGCCCAGCGAGCCGGTATCTTCATAGATACCAAGAATAAGCAGCGTCGCCTGGATTGTTGTCAGCGGAAGCTGTGCCTCCTTGATTTTTTCCACCAGGACGGTAGTGCACGCCCCTGTGCTGTGCAGCTCCACCTGCCATTTATCATCCGTGTGCGCCTTGCGGGGATGGTGGTCTATCACGGAGACCTCCAACCGCGAGGAGAAGCCCTTCAGCGTGATAAGCGATTGGGTGTCCACGAGCGTCACATGAGTGATGGTTTCGTTTGGAAGGTCTTTGACTGCGCTAAAATCCAGCTCCTGCTGATATTTTTGCAGGAAGGCCTGGCAGTTGCGGTTAATCTGGCGTGGCAGCACAGCCCAGGCGTCCTTGTCCAGGAGATGGGCGCCCAACAAGGATGCCAAAGCGTCCAAATCGGCTTGCTCGTGGGTTAGGATGACTCTCATCGCCAGCTTTCCTGTTCAGCAGGGAAAATGCAAAAGTTTACCCGCCTGGCAGCCAGGCTGCCTGCTGTTCCAGATTAAAAGCATTATAAATGACTTGTGAAAGGCGCGCAAAAAGCCAATTGCCTTCATCAAAGATTAATTGCCTGCTGGAATTAATGAAGATAATCAGCACATAATCTCCACCAGGCGTGGAGACGATGCCCGCGTCGCTCATGGTGTGCAGCAGGCCGTCCAGGTCGGAGGTCCAGCCGTGTTTGTGCGCGGCTGAAGCTTCCGGCGGAAGACCGGCCTCAATCAGGGCGCCTATCTTGTTCTGGCCGAGCAAATCCAGCATTGTCCGGCATTCCGACGGGCTGACCTGGCCTTCAAACAGCAGGCTTTCACTTCCTGGCGCGGCCTGCGCGCAGCGGTAAATCCGCGTGAGCAAGTCGCCAATTTCTGAGGGGACGGTCTGATTGTAAAAATCCGGGTCCAGGTATATATCCGTGCGGGAGTTGGCGGGTGTGCTGAAGCGCTGCAAGAGCGGCGCGCCGGCATAGAAGTAACCCGCCAAAAAGGTGTTCTGATAGCCCAAAGCCCGCATATCCTCGGTCACAAGCAAGGGTCCCAGGTTTTCATCCAGGTAGGTGCGCATCAGCGCGTCGCTGGGTGGGTTTTCTGAATGGATTATCATGCGCTGCATCCAATACAGCGCGTCATCCGGCGTGGGCTCTTCCAGGCGCTTGAAGACCGAGGTCATAATCGGTATTTTTATGGTGCTGGCCGCGGAATAGGCGACATCCGGAGTGACCGGCCGATTGGCCAGCTCGGCCAGGTGCAGCCGCTCTCCCTGGTTCAACGGCTGCAAATAGATTTCCACCAATCCGTCAAAGCCGTCCAGCAGAATGGTCTGTCGGAGGAAAACTTCCAGATTGCGCGGATTCAGTCCCGCGGCAGGCGTTTGACGGATGGGCAAATCGACCGCTCGTTGGGTGCTGGAAAAAAGCGCCTGTTCAAGCGCGGCGACCGCGCCATCCAGGTCGAGGGTGAAACCGGGCTGGCCCGGGGCGTAATTGGTGCTGTAAAGAATGGGCAGCGCTTCGGTGGCTGGCTGGTCGTAACGCGGGACAACTGTGCTGGTCAGGAATGCGCGCGCCGCGCTCGCATCCAGATATGCCTGAACGGGAAAATCTTGTTCGTAGGAGCCTGCGCTTTGACCCCAAAGGTGCCGCCACCAGCCGCCGCGAGGAATTTGCTGCTCTACCTGCTCCAAAGCCGCGGACGCGTCCAGCGAAAAGCCCAACTCGGATGGCATAAACTGCATGCGCGCGCCGTTGTAGCGCAGTTCAATGGGCGCGGAAAAAACTTCGTTCAGGCGCTGCTCGGCTTGCTGGCGCGTCAGCCCGCCAATCGGCACCTGCCCCACGCTGACGCCCTGCGGGTACAGCCGGGAAGCAGCTCTGTATGCCGCGTAATCCTTAAGCAAAATAAACAGGCTGAAAAATAAAAAGAAGGCGCCAAAACCGCCCATTAACCAACGCAGTGGATCAATTTTTTTCCGGCGGAATTTCGTTTTCATCACCCTGATTTTACCAGAACCAGGGCAGTCTCCTGTTCCGCGTGTAATAGCTCGCGATTTTGGTTGTCCTCTAAAGTCATTTATAATGAGGCTGTAAGCTTATGCCTTTACCTGGAGACAGCGATGACTGAAAACACCAAAAAGAAATTTGGCCTGCTGCCCGGAAGCATTTCCGGCTTGCTGACGACCGGACTGCTGCTTTCTGCCGGGTGGATTTTCTACAGCCGCCGGTATATCGACCATAATGCCAAAGTCAAAGGCGTGCTGGAAGCGGAACAGGGCACATTTGACGCGCCTACCGCCGGAAAACTGCGCTTTTACGCGGATACACGCGGAAGCGGGCGTCCGCTATTAATCTTGCACGGAATCCATGCGGCTGCCGGCGTGCATGATATCGCTCCCATCTTCAATGCCTTTAAGTCACAACGGCCGGTGTACGCCCTGGACCTGCCCGGTTTTGGCGCTTCCGAACGCAGCGACAGACCTTACCGACCCAGCATGTACCAGGCTGCCGTGCTTGAGTTTATTCGCGGTCAGATTGGGGCGCCGGCCGACGTGGCAGCGCTGGGCCTCTCTGCAGAGTTCGCGGCTTTGGCGGCGCAAGCCGACCCGGAATGGGTACGGTCGCTGATTATGATTTGCCCGGCTGGCTTTGAGATGCCTCGGGTTGGCAATCTGGCCGATAAGATTGGAAAAATGAATCTCGCTGACCTGCTCTACAGCCTGATGGCTGTTCCGCTGTGGAGTTTGCCGCTGTTCGATATCCTGGCCAGCCGGCCGCGCCTCAGCCTGTACTACCGCAAGCGCTTTGAAGCGGATGTGCCGGAAGAGCTTGTCAGCATCGCTTATGCCAGCGCGCATCAACCGGGAGCGCACTTCGCTCCGATTGTTTTCGCGAGCGGCAGGCTCTTCGTGCGGGACGTGCGAGAAAAGGTTTACGACGCGCTGACCCAGCCGGTGTTGGTGCTTTACGACAGCGAACCAGGGAAAAGCTACGACATGCTTCTTTCAAGCGCCCGGGCTCACCCCAATTGGTCAGTCAGGCGCGTCCGCCAATCGCGCGGGATGCCGCATTTTGACCGCCCTGGGGAAACTTTTCATATTCTGGATGACTTCCTGAAGGCGCAGGAAAAACGCCAGAAGTAAAGAAAGGGCTGCTCTGACTCAGGAAGTGAGGTCTGTATGGAAACGAAGCCTTCACGCTCCGGAATTCATCCGCTGACAATTCTTGCGGCGGTCTTTTTAGCCGCAGCGATTCTCGGGATTGTCTATCTGCTCTTTCGCCTTTCGCGCCCCGCGCCGACGGCAGAGCAGCCGATACCGACTGCCGCTCTGACCATCATCCCTGCGCCAACGCACACCCCCACGCCTCCGCCCACAATGGAGCCGGCCGCGGCGACACAAACCGCCGCGCCGTTGCTGCCCCCTGGCACCATTGGCGTTGGCACATATGTTAAGGTGACAGGCACTGGCGGTGCGGGTTTGCGGATGCGCGCAGAGCCTGGAACCGACGCGGAAATTCACTTTGTCTCGATGGATGAAGAAATCTTCCTGGTCATTGGCGGGCCGGTTGAAAAGGACGGTTATGTCTGGTGGCAGCTGAGAGCGTCTTATGATGCCAATCGCACCGGTTGGTCCGCGGAATCATTTCTGACGCTGCTGGAAACGGCGACGCAAACCCCCTGACAGCGGCGCTGGAAATCAAAAGGAGCAAACAAGTGGCTGACTTTGAGCGGAAGAAACACGCAAAAGGAAAAATGAGTTCCAAGGCGCGGCATGGTGAAGGCGGGTTCTCGGAACGGCTGCCGCTCATCCAAAGCCACGCCGAAGTCTCGGCAGGCAAGGTGCGCAAACAAAACGAAGATTCGGTCTTCTGTTTGAACACCCTCAGCCTGGCGCCTGACCTGAAAGCAGCCTTCGGCCTGTTTATCGTCGCGGATGGAATGGGCGGCCATGACAACGGCGAACTTGCCAGCAGTCTGGCAGTGCAGGCGGTGAGCAGCAGCCTGCAGCAGCAGCTGTTTACCCCCATGCAGCAAGGGCACAAAGTGCCAGGCGCGGAGGAAGTGGAACAGGCTGTGCGCGCCGCGGCACAGGCCGCGCAAGAGGCTGTGCTGCACGGCGCTCCGGGCGGGGGCACCACCCTCAGCGCGGCAGTTGTGATTAACAACCTGCTATGCTTCGCGCATGTCGGCGACAGCCGCATCTACCTCTATTCACAGAAAACAGGCTTGCAAGCCCTGACCAAAGACCACACCATTGTGCGCCGGCTGGTCGATTTGGGGCAGATCAGCGCGAAAGACGCGCAGAGCAACCCCCTGCGCAACCAATTGTATCGGGCCGTCGGGCAGAGCGAGGCTTTTAGAGCTGACCTGGGAATCAGGGAGCTTGACGCGGCCTGCACTTTGCTGCTGTGCTCGGACGGCTTGTGGGGGCTTGTCTCGGAAGAGTTCTTGCTGAAGACGCTGGAAAAAGGGCAGTCCGCGCAGGCAAGCGCGCGAGCGCTGGTCGATGCGGCAAACAAAGCCGGCGGAACAGATAATATCAGTGTAATAATTGTCAATATTTCCTGATGGAAAGGTGAAATAATGGACGCGACATCCAAGAAGAATCGGATTCTGGTAGTAGACGATGAAAAAGGGCTGGTCAAACTCATCCGGCTCAATCTGGAACACGACGGCTTCGAGGTTTTTGAGGCAAACAACGGCGCGCAGGCCATGGACAGGCTACGGGCAGTCCTGCCGGATTTGGTGCTGCTGGACGTGATGATGCCCGATTTGGACGGCTTCCAGGTGCTGCGTATGATTCGGGAGGTTGGGAACACACCGGTCATCATGCTTACTGCCAAAGGCGAGGAAAATGATAAGGTTAGAGGCTTGGAATTGGGCGCTGATGACTACGTCACCAAACCTTTCAGTCCGCGGGAACTGACCAGCAGGATCCGCGCGGTTCTGCGCCGCGGGAGCTTTAGCGACCAGACCGACACCGGCAAAATTGATGTGGACGGACGGCTGCAAATTGACTTTGACCGCCACGAGGTTTGGGTAGACGGCGAACTGGTTCAGCTGCGGCCGACGGAATACCGGCTGCTCTACCACCTGGTGAAAAATGCCGGCTGGGTGCTTACCCACGACCAGATACTAAGCAAAGTCTGGGGGTATGAGTACGAGGACGAACCTCATTACGTTCGCCTGTACATTAATTACCTGCGCAAGAAAATTGAGAAAGACCCTGCCAATCCGCGCTATATTCTGACCGAAAGGGGTGTGGGGTACCGCTTTGTGGATTTTCGGCGCGAAAATCTGGCCAGGAAAGTGGAATAAAAGCACGCGAATCTTTTGCTTATCGGTTTTAGCTCTGGCAAATCGAGAGGCGCGGCAAGCTGCAGCCGCGTTCTCTTTTTAAATTCCGATAATTTTCCGCTGGGATTCCTGTGTATAATACCAGTACAAAACGCATTAATTCCACATGATTTTTCCTCATCTTTTTGTCCGTTTCATTATCAGGAGAGGCTGCCATGTCAAAACACAATGGGAAATCAGAGGAAAAGGGGAAAGATAAGAAACCCGAGAAAGTCAAGCAGGAAGTCCCCCCCGAGCAGGCTCCGACATCTGCAAAACCCCAGGTAAAGCTTTCGAAAAAAGTGTACGAAAGAGAACTGGAAAAGCTGCAGGTGGAATTGGTAAAGCTGCAGGGGTGGATTAAGGAAAAAGGCCTGAAGGTAGTCGTGCTGTTCGAAGGGCGGGACGCGGCCGGAAAGGGCGGCACCATCAAACGCATCACCGAGAAGTTGAATCCCCGCATTGTACGCATCGTCGCGCTGGCCACGCCCACCGAACGCGAAAAAACGCAGTGGTACTTTCAACGCTATGTGCAGCATCTGCCGGCTGCCGGGGAGATGGTGCTTTTTGACCGCAGCTGGTACAACCGCGCGGGAGTGGAACGCGTGATGGGGTTCTGTACGGAAGAAGAGGTCCGGGAATTTTTCCGCTCGGTTCCTGAATTTGAGAACATGCTCATCCGGTCCGGGATTATCCTGATTAAGTACTGGTTTTCCGTCAGCAACGAAGAGCAGGAACGCCGGTTCCAGGCGCGCATCAACGATATTACCCGCCGTTGGAAGCTGAGCCCGATGGATTTGGCCTCCCGCACCAAGTGGGTGGAGTACTCCAAGGCAAAGGATGAGATGTTCCGCTACACGGATACGAAGCTTTCACCCTGGTATGTGGTCAACTCGGATAACAAAGAAATGGCGCGCCTGAGCTGCATCAGCCACCTGCTTTCAAAGATTCCGTACGAAGACCTGACGCCGGAGCCGATTGTGCTGCCGCCCAGGCAGGCAGACGATAACTACGTGCGCCCGCCAATGAGCACACAAACCTTCGTCCCGGAGTATCAAATTCCGGAAAAATAAAAAGCGCTAAGCCTGCTGTTCTAATCGGAAACCAGGCTTGCTGTTCAAATTGAACAGCGCGACAGCATTCCCGGTGCTAATCCTGCCCAGTTCGATGGGGCTCAGACTGTGTAGTGCCGCGATTTTCTCCGCGATCAGGGGGATATAGGCGGGTTCGTTGCGTTTACCTCTGAAAGGATGCGGAGTGAGGAAAGGAGCGTCGGTTTCCAGTATTATGCTTTTACAAGGAAGCTGCGCGACAAGCTCGCGCCGTTCCCAAGCGTTCTGGTAGGTGACCGGACCGCCAATCCCAAAACAAAATCCGAGTTCCGACAAGGTCTGGGCGTCCTCCGGGCTGCCGCTGAAGGCATGCATGACGCCCGGCCGCGTCTTGATTGGGCTGTCTGGCGGCAGGGATTCTCGCCAATCCCGCAGGATGGGCACCAGGTCGTGCGAAGCGTCGCGGTCGTGAATGATCACAGGCAATTCCAGACTGGCTGCCAGTTCCAGCTGCCACAGAAAATAGCGGCGCTGTTGGGCTGGGGGGCTGTAGTCGCGGTAGTAATCCAGCCCGATTTCCCCGATGGCGACCACGCCGGGCGCAGCTGCCATATTTCTTAGCAGCGGAAGGATATCGGAGGCGCATTCGGCTGTATAATTCGGGTGGATGCCCACAGCCGCAAAAATGTAATCTTTGTAGTCCTCGGTTAGTTTTAGCACCGCGGACGCGGAAGGTAAATCCACGCCCGGATTGATGATGAATTTAAGGCCGGCCTGTCTGGCACGGGCTATCACTTCCGGTCTGTCGGCGTCGTAGGCATCAAAATCGAGATGGCAGTGCGTATCCGCAAACATTTTTCTCCTGGCGGGAATTATACCTTCCCGCGCGGCAGGATGGCTGCCGGCTGGCATGTGACAGGGCTGCCTGTAATGTGTTGGCAGGCCTGCCCGGGCACAGCTGGCCTTAATCCGTTTCTGCAGAGCGGGCTGGAGCCAATAAGCGTTGTGCGTCTTTGCCTGGGTCAGGGGGGTCTAAATCGGGGTGCAATGTCGTCCGATGCTTAAGGGGCTGCACGCGGAATTTTTTCACCGCGAGGAACGCGGGAACTTCTCACAAGGAAAAGCGAAAAGACCCTCTTCCGCCCTGCGGGCACCTTCCCCCAAGGGAAGGCTGGAAGCACGCTCTGCGGGACCATTCCCTGAGGGAAAGCTGCATTTGGCTTTCCCTGGGGGCTGCTTGCATGCCGTAGGCTAAGCTGGTGAACACAAACGAGACTGAAACAGGAAAGAGTAGTGCCCCTCTTGCGCCCTGCGGGCACCTTTCACCGAGGGGAGGCTGGAAGCACGCCCTGCGGGCGACATTCGCATGTAGGGAGGGCAGACGGCGCGCTTTCAGACAACCCGAAGGAAATCCTTGGGCGCCAACCTAAAGCCAGCCAACCAAAAGCATCCGGGCCGAATATTAACAGGCGCAGGCGGAAAGGCCTGATGAAAACAACGCACTCACCTGGCTCCTGAAGGATGTTTCCAAGCGTAATCGCGTACCAAAAAGCGGCTCGCACCTCGTCTGGATTACCGCGCGAGATAACTGTGTTATTATTTAAAAGTTAATAATTCAGGCTGGTGAGCATTTTATCGCTTTCGCTTAACGAACGCTTCCGCGCCTAAGCGCTAAGCTCACCTGTGAGGTTGTCAATGATTCTTTCTGTCGTTTTATATGGTTTCTTATTTGCCACGCTGCTGGCGGCGCTGTTTCATCTGTGGAGGGACGGCGGTTTAGGAAAACTGATTATTTACTTGCTTGCCAGCTGGACGGGTTTCTGGTTGGGGCAGCTGGCTGCCAATAAATTGAATTTGCACATGATGGACCTTGGCGAGCTTCATCTTGGACCAGCGCTGTTGGGTTCCATCATTTTTCTGTTCCTTGGGCATTGGTTCAGCCAGATTGGAAAGCCAGCGTGAGCGCTTTCGCCCAGGACGGTGATTTGGTACAACTCCAGGGGAGCGGCTATAAAAGCCACATCCTGCGCCTGAAAGCCGGCGAAGTCCTCCAAACCCATCGCGGTGTTATCAAACACGACGCCGTCATCGGTCAGCCCTGGGGGGCGCGGCTGCAATCGCATACCGGCAGTCCTTTTTATCTGTTTCAACCCGGCCTGGCGGACCTGATCCGCGAGACCAAGCGCACAACACAAATTCTCTATCCCAAGGATATTGGTTATATCCTGCTGGTACTGGGCATCGGGCCTGGCAAGCGCGTTTTGGAAGCCGGAACCGGTTCCGGGGGGCTGACCACCGCTTTCGCTTATATGGTCGGCGAGACTGGCCGGGTGTTCTCATATGAGCGCAAGCCCGAAGTGCAGGCGCTGGCGCGTTCCAATCTCAGCCGGTTGGGTTTTGAGGACCGCGTTGAGTTTAAGCTGGGTGACGCGGCGGAAGGCTTCAGTGAACGGGATGTGGACGCGCTGTTCCTGGATTTGCCAAATCCTTACGATTACATCCCCCAGGCCAAAGCAAGTCTTAAGGGCGGCGGCTACCTGGGAATCCTTGTGCCTACCGTAAATCAGGTTTCCCGCTGCCTGCAGGCGCTCAAGTACCACCAATTCGCTTTCGTGGAAGTCTGCGAGATTCTTCTGCGCTACTTCAAGACCGACTGGGAAAGATTGCGGCCGACTGACCGCATGGTCGCGCACACCGGCTTCCTTATTTTTGGGCGCTCTGTTTTTAAAGCAAGCGATGAGCTCTTTGACGGGGAGGATGACGAGCTGGCGTGAAAGAGTTTGTGATCGAAGCTGAAACGCTGGCGCGGAAACTGGCAGGGCTGCGGAAGAATCCGCGGGCTGAATACGAGACCGAAGTAAGTTTTGACCCGAAGGATTACAAACCTGCGGCTGTCCTGGTCCCTTTGTTGTGGTTTGAAGGAGAATGGCACCTGCTCTTTACCCGCCGCAGCAGCAGCCTGATGAACCACAGCGGACAGGTTTCATTTCCGGGCGGCAGCTGGGACGTGGAAGATGAAGACCTGACTGCCACCGCCTTGCGGGAGGCCTGGGAGGAAACAGGCATTCGACCGGAAGAAGTGCGTGTCTTGGGGGAAATGCCGGCGATTGGCATCACCACGCACTTTCTGGTTACGCCGGTTGTGGGCATCATCCCCTGGCCGTACCCTCTGCGCCTGCAAGAGACCGAGGTCGCGCGGGCTTTTATCGTGCCGCTTAGCTGGCTGGCGGACCACGCCAATTTTTACACGAGCACCCGCATCTATGAGGGCAAAACCTACGAGATTATTTATTATCAGCTTTTCGACGGCGAAAAAATCTGGGGCGCGACGGCGCGAATCACCCAGGAACTGCTCAAGCTGATATAAAAAAAGCTGCCTTCAGGGCAGCCTTTTGCTTTGATATCCTTCGCAGCCGTATATTACTCAGCTGCTTCTTTCTTGCCTTTTTCAAGCACTTCCGGTTCTTCCACTGCTTCGGTTTCCGCGGCAGCTTCTTCCTCGGCGTAGCTGACAGAAACAATCACTTCTTCGGGGTCCGTCAGGACATTGATTTTGTCGCCGAGTTTGAGGTCAGCAACGGTGATGTTGTCTTCCACGGTTTTTAGAGAGCTCAGGTCCACTTCGATTTTCGCGGGAAGGTCTTTCGGGAGACATTCAATCTCCAGTTCATACAGGTTGTGCAGAATGACCACGTCAGCCAGTTTTGAAACCGGAGCTTCGCCGACCAGGACAACCTCAACGGTAGTGCGCAAGGTCTCGGTCAAAGAGACGGCCAAAAAGTCCACATGGATCAGGCGGCCGTAAATGGGGTCGCGCTGGCGGTCGCGCACGATGACCGTGTGTTTTTCGCCTTCGACATCGATTGTCACCAGACTGGAGGAGGTCAGCTTGCCCAGTTTTAGGGAAGCTTCATGCGCGGCCATCTGGATGGGGAATGCTTCCAGATGACGGCCGTAAATCACGCCCGGGAGAATGCCAGCGCGGCGCAGGGCTTTGACCTGTTTGCCCTTTACGGTTCTTTTTTGTGCTGTGATGATTACTTCTTCTTGTGCCATTGTATTTTTTCCTTTTCAGGCGCCTCTGACCCCATCCGGGGCTGCCCTCGCCTTGTAGATTGCCAGACGGATTTCTGGCGACTGGGTATTTTACGCGGAATCACCAGGAGAGTCAAGCAATGCCGCCGGCAGGCGGGCTATGCTGGCTGGAACCGCCCGCCCTGATGATTTCTTTCCGAACGCGTGCTATAGTGTAATTAATCAATCGCGCGCTGGATGATTGGAGGTACCCCATGAAAGGCAATTTATTACTCGCGAAGATACTGACAATTCTTGGGTCAGTTTTGGTTTTGGTGCCGGTTCTGCTGCCCTTCTACTTTGGCTTCGAGTCCCTTTTTACTGGCAGAGGCTTCAGTCTGGATTACATGCTGCCTGTGTTCCTGTCCCTTGTCGCTTTGGTCGGAGGCCTGCTGTTAGTTTGGGCTTGCGTTCTGGCAAAGACCGGCCGAAAGTTCGTCATCTGGTCATTCGCGGCCGTAGTGTTTTTCCTGGCCTTCAGCCAGCTGATGTCCGTCTGGCTTGGATTGGCTTCCGGCAGAGTGGCTGAGGGCGGCTGGCAGATGAATGTGGTGGCCGCGCTGCTGGTGTTTTATTGGGCGGCGCTCGCGCTGCTGGGCGCGGCGGGCATCCGACTGTGGTTCCTGCTTCGGAATAAGGGTTCTCATCAGGCTGCGTGAAAAATAAAAGGGATTGGTAATCAACCAATCCCTTTATCTTGCAGGAAGCGAGTGTTTAGCTTTTAGCTTCCGCGGTCGAAGCGTCTGAGGAAGTCTGCTTTTCAGTCAGACTGCGCAAAATTTCCGCCTTCAGCTTTTCGGTTTCTTCGCTGCGCTCTTTTTTCGCGGCAGCGCTCACTTCCAGATTCAGCTTGTCGGAGAGAAGCAGGGTCAGCAGCCCTTCCATGATGCTGCTGCCGGTTGCGCCGCCTTCGCCGCCCGCGCCCACCACCACTCTGGGGACAACATCCACGCGGGACTGTTGCACCGCTTCGGCAAAGCGGTTCATCACCTGCTGGGTCACCTGGAACTGCGGCCCGCCGTAAGCGGCGACCTGTTCTTCGGTGGCGATAGCCTGCGCGATACCCGTGCGGGCGATTTTCTCGGCTTCCGCCTCTGCCAGCGTGCGGATTTGGGCGGCCTGCTGGACGGCGCGGGCGTAATCGGCCTTGCCCTGGTTGGAAAGCACTGTAATGCTCACTTCGGACTCGGTGATGTTGCGCTGTTGCTCAGCGCGCGCCTGCGCTTCGCGCAGTTCCCGTTCTTTTTGGGCGGCAATTTGCTGGCGCTGGAAGGTTTCAATTTGCTCAACGGCAATCTGGCGGGCGCGCAGCTGATTGAGGATGATTTCCATATTCTTATCCTCACCGCTGGTTGTTGGGGTGCCAATCAGCACTTCTTCCAATTCCAGGTTGTAGTGCAGGAATTTATCCTTCATCTCCTGGCTGGATTGGCGCTGGATTTCGTTGCGTTCGTGAATCAGCTCAATTAGCGTGCGCATCTGGCCGATGTTCTTGAAGTACGCGGAAACCATCGGGTCGAGAGTCTGTTCCACCAGTTTCTTCACGTCGCCAAATCGCTGCACCACCAGCGGGGCTTTCTGGTAGTCAATGTGAATGACCACCGAAAGCGGCAGCGAGGGTTCAAAGGCGTCTTTGGTGATGAGCGAGACCTCGGAGAGGTTTTCGTCCAGGTTGTGAGAGCCTACCTCGGATTTAATCCACTTGAGGATAATGTTGGTGGTCGGCACCATCACCACTTTGCCGGCGTAGGTATTAAAGGCGTACTTGCCAGGCAGGAGCGGTTCGTTCCACACGCCGCGGCTGCCTTTGCTGACCAGTTCGCCGTGGCGGTAATCCAGTCCGGAGAGGTCTTCGCTGACCTTGCCGGTGTACGAAACCACCACGCCCACAAAACCCACTTCGATAATGGTTTTGTGAATCATTTCCACGGTGGCGAAGAGGCGGTTCAGGTAGTAAGTGCCTTCCACCAGAACCTGCAGCTGGCGGCCGCGCATACCGGAGGCGGCAATGAAGCGGTCGGGCATCTGGAAATTGTTGTGATAAGTCGCGCTGTCGTTCATATCCGCGCCGACAATCGGGGCGATAATTTCGCCGGAGGGCAGGGAAGGTCCGTCGTGCACCGTGACAATACCAATCAGGTCGTCCTGGTCTTTAATCACGACGGGTGAAAACCCTTTGCGTTCTTTGATAACCGAGGTCATATTCTCAATAACCATCTGGTCGTCCCGGCTGAGCGCGAGGTAGTATACGCGTTCTTCGGTGATGACCACAAACTGCGCCAGGTTAATGGCGTAAGTGCCTTCGCGCAGGATTTGGCGCTGCGGACCGCGCTGGCCGCCGTGGGTCAGAAAGTCCGTCACGTCCTGGAAGTTGTTGGCAGTCGTGTTGGAAGCCAGCACTTGCATCGCGCTCAGCGGCTCGCCATCACGCGCG
>Ga0208695_1000088_pt1 | contig 126986 bp, 122 predicted proteins | sample AD_UKC111_MetaG_FD_184449 | JGI IMG/M metagenome (GOLD analysis project Ga0208695, IMG submission 184449) | Active sludge microbial communities of municipal wastewater-treating anaerobic digesters from Hong Kong - AD_UKC111_MetaG (SPAdes)... | ecosystem: Engineered > Bioreactor > Anaerobic >... | reverse complement strand
ATGGTTCCGGTTAGCGAGATTGAAAGAGTTCAGCGATTGCTAAATGATAGACCTAGAGCTGTTCTTGAATATCTTAAACCTGATGAAGTAATTAATGATCTTGTTGCACTAAAAGTTTGAAACCACCTAATAAAAATTACCGAAAAATTTCTCCCTCGCCAAAAATTTACCTTTGAGAAAGATATCATAGGTATAATATATCCGTGACAATCGAACTACGAACCTTGGTGAATGAAAAAATTGGGCTCAACCTTTCTGCGCAGCAGCTCAATGCCTTTGGGATTTATGAAGCTGAATTGCTCAGTTGGAATGAAAAGTTTAACCTAACAGCCATTCGAGATTTAGATGGTGTTCGGGTGAAGCATTTCCTTGATTCACTTACCTGTCTGGAGGAATTAAGGGTAACACCTCCAACCCGTCTGATCGACATCGGCACCGGCGCTGGGTTTCCCGGTATCCCCCTGAAATTGATCTTTCCAAATATGCAATTGACGCTCGTTGAATCGGTGGGGAAGAAAGCCTGTTTTTGTAGCCACATTGTTGAAAAGCTGGGACTTTCTCACGTGGAAGTGCTCACTCTACGTGCTGAAGAAGTGGGACAACTTGCGAAACATCGCGAAAAGTACGATTGGGCTGTCGCGCGGGCTGTAGCCGCGTTGCCGATTTTGCTTGAGTATCTGCTTCCACTGGTGAAGGTTGGTGGAGCCATTCTGGCACAAAAGGGAGAAAGTGCACACAGCGAAGCGCAGATCGCCGAAAAAGCCAGTCGAATCCTAGGTGGAAGGCTAAAACATATCACCCCTGTAACCCTACCTGGAGTTGTTGAAGAACGTTTTCTCGTCGTCTATGATAAAGTCGCCGCCACTCCAGCGCAATACCCCAGGCGTGTTGGCGTTCCCTCAAAATCACCGCTTTAGGTCAATCCGCGTTATCGGATTCCAGTCTCTCTATATTTCCCAGCGAAACCTGCCAACGCTCGCACTTCTGAGAAAAGCCACTCGGAAATAGATTCATATCCGTAGTGGTCAAGATTGCTTGCTCTGATTTTTCGAGATACTCAAGAAGGTACCCCCGCCGCTGTGCGTCCAATTCAGCCAATGTTTCATCCATTAACAAGACTGGCCATTCTCCTGTCACTTGTTTCAACCAATCCACCTCAGCCAACTTAAGAGCCAGGATGGCTGTCCGTACCTGGCCTCGTGAGCCGAAATCTGTGAGGTCGATGCCATTGCATTGAATCCGCATTTCATCGCGGTGCGGACCGATGGTGGTGACGGCGCGTGCGATCTCTTCACGGCGAACTTCCCCCAACTTTGCTGCAAAACCCTGTTGGATCTGCGCGATCGTAAATCCGTCGCGTTGGACTGTTGTCTGAATGGGCAACGTAAATTGACCTGTGGGCTCCGGTAATGGGTCATACGAGGGTTGATATAGCAGCCGGATCACCTCGGCTGATCCGCTTAGTTTCTCATGAATGCGAACTGCCAATTGTTCCAGTTGTTTGATCGCCTGGATACGCAGAGAAATAATTACTGCCCCTTTGGAAGTAAGAACGTTGTCCCAGAATACCAGCTGTTCTGGATCTCCACCATGTTCATTTAGCTGTTTCAGTAAAGCATTCCGTTGAGTCAGTGCTTGGTTATAATCCGTCAGAATCTGGCTAAAACCAGGATTCGCCTGGGCGATAGCCAGGTTCAAATAGCGTCGCCTCTCATCCGGGCCCCCTTCGAGAATGCGTGTCATCTGCGGCAGGAAGATCACCGAACTGAAATGGCCTACCGCCTGGTTAGCATGGATCTTTACTCCATCGAGCAACACCTCCTTACGCTGCCGGGTGCCACCATTTCCGTTAAGATCCTGGATTAGGCGTACCTCCAAACGGTGCTGCCGGTCAGCACGTTCATAAGTCGCCACCAGCCTGCCCACTGCCAGCGATTCTTGCCCAGCTAGAAAATTGATCAACTGACGATCGGTCTGGGCATGGAATGAGCTAAATGTAGAAAGAAAATAGATCGCCTCAAGAAGCGAGGTCTTTCCCTGAGCATTGGATCCCACCAGCAAAAGAATCCGCCGAGGCATGTCCATGTCCAGGCGGGAAAAGAGACGGAAATTCGTCAGCGACAGGTGGGTCAGACGCATTTCAATCAGCCATCACTTCATCTTCATCGCGTGGCTGCCAGACCTTGTCGGTCAGATCGGTAAAAAGGATCCCATTCAAATGATCGATCTCGTGCTGGAAAATTCGCGCCATCCAGTCACTGACCTTGATCCGCGTTGGTTTGCCAAAACGGTTCAATCCCTTGACCACGACCGTCTGATGGCGAGATACCGTTCCCACCAGACCAGGTACAGACAAACAGCCTTCGAGCCCATCGACCATTTCTTCAGAAGCGGATACAATCTCAGGGTTCGCTACAATGTAGAGTCTTTTTGGAACCGTTTCATCATCGTCATCGCCGTATTCGACAACGATCAGACGTTCTGCAAGTCCCACCTGTGGAGCGGCCAACCCTACACCCGGAGCATCACGCAGGGTGTCGATCATGTCATCCACGATTTTTTGAAATGATTTGTCAAACTCTGTAATTTTATGTGCCTTCCGGCGCAGAACCGGATCAGGTACAGTCACTATTGGTAATACTGCCATTTAATGTCCTCTAAAGCAAATTGTGCAACTGCCCAATTTTACTCTTTTTTAGCTTTTGTATCCTCTTTTTGGCCACGATTCCCTTCCTGACGAATGCCATCATATGTCGAAATCCAGTCAACCATCCGTTTTTGTTCCAGTTTACGGACGTGGTCGTTGTACTCGCGTAAATGTTCAAATATCTCTATCTGGACGTTTGAAGGTTTATAGACATTATCGAAAGTCAATTCCTCGTTGCCAATCTGAATGCGGACTGTTCCAAAATTTAGGAGTAGACTGATGATCCCTTTTCTGGAATACTCAACCGTTTGAATATTTTTTACCGGAGCCGAACGTTTTTCTTCGCTCCCGAGTGGACGGCGGTTGATATCCACCAATTGATCACCGCTGATGATGTAAATATCATTGCGCCAATCCATATATTGATATAACCACCAGGACCATCCAAACAAGGTGAGGACTATCGCTCCCACATAGATTAAATTGGCGTTGGTATCAAAAACTCCAATGAATCGTAACCATGCCGTGATGAGTATCGCCAGCAGGAAACAAAAAGGCATGACAGTTTTCTTGAGTAAAATCCACCAGTGGGTTCGAAAGATGATTGCTCCATCCTTTTCGGTCCGCAAGCCGAAGAAACTGGCTACCAGGTCTGAAAATGACCCCGTGTAATAATTCGAAACGAACTGCTGAACTGATTGAGGCGCAACTGATTGCGCAGTCCATACCGCTTCCGGCGCGATTCTCTGCTGCAGCATCGATTTCATGCTGGACTGTTCTTCGCGCCTTTGCTCGGCTTGCAGACTCTTGCGCCTGTTTTCGAGAAGCGCCAGGATCAAGTCCGGATTCGGGAGTTGACTTAGCCTAAGATCACCAGTATATGCCCTGGCGGTTACGGCTCCAAACCCCAGTATCCTGCCAAAGAAGGTTGAGTCCATACCTGTGGAGAGAATTGCCGTCATCGGCGTCTCTGAACGACTGTCGAACACGCCGATTACCAAACGTTGCATTAACACACGGTCTTTCGTGAGGATGAAATAATCATTTGTCCATTCAAGTACTGCCCAAAAAGCAATTAAACCGCCAAGAACCAAGACGATCACTGCGAGGATCAGCCAAAGAAAAGAACCAAACTTGGCAGTGAATGAGACCGATAGAAGACCAGTAAAAGCAGCCAGGGTTATCAATATGATTGGAACCAATCGTATCCAAAGAAAGAACCGGTGGCGTCTGGTGATTAAATAGATTGTTTCAGTGTATTGGTGCCAGGGAAGGTTCAGTTTTAGTTGTAACTGATAAGAATCAGAGAAGAGTCGGAAAACCCGATCGAGCGTGGGAGAAATCTCTCTTACCGCTGGAAAATTTACACGGCGAAGCCTGATTACAATGGCTCGATTTCTTGTCTGAGCGCTGGTCTGGAATCTGTGAAATCCAGTCAGGCTATCTTCACCGAAATGGTCACCGGCTTTCAGAATCGCCAGGGTCTTCTTCCCCTCTTTCGTTCTCCGGGTGATCTCCACCGTTCCGACAAGAATAAAGTAAAGAGCATCTGCTTCTTGTTCTTGTTCGAAGATACGTGTGTCTGACGAAAATGTGATTTTATCGAGATAAGTAACAACCTGATCCAGAACCATTTGATCAAGATCGCTAAAGGGGAAAACCCCTTGTAGTAATTGAAGAATTGAGGGGGGATTATCCGACATGCTTTAAGTATATCCAATCCTTCTGATAATACACCCGATTTTTCTCCACTTAACAGCTTGAATTATTCTGGTAAAATCGTAAATGGCATTCCTTGCCAGGAGTTATTTATGGTTCGCGTAAAGAATTTTTCACTGCTTCGCTGGATCTCACTCGCATCACTCACCGCAGCAGTGCTATTACTGGTAATTGAATTGGTTTCCTTCAGCCGGATGCGTTCCGGCTTTGCCATCGGTACAGAAATCGCTGGAGTACCTGTTGGAGGTTTGAGCCTGGATGAAGCTGCGGAAAGGTTAACCCAGGCTTATTCGATGCCGGTTGAACTGCATTATGGTTCAGCTGTGATCCAAGTAAAGCCGGCCGCTCTTGGCTTCGAATTGAACTTAAACGCTATGGTGACCGCCGCTGATCAACAACGCGTGTCAACACCTTTTTGGAGTTCCTTTTTCAATTACCTGTTCAATAAAATGCCTTCTTCAGAAGCAGTTCCTTTGGTTGCAACCATTGATGAAACAACATTGAGAGAATACCTGGTAAATGAAATCGCGGCTCGCTACGATCAGCCTGCGGGATCCTACCAACCTATTCCAGGTAGCATTAATTTTGAAGCTGGAGCTTCAGGAACAGAATTAAATATTAACCGTTCGATTGAACTTGTGAAGATTGCCCTACAATCTCCATCCACACGCGTGGTTAACCTTTCGGTTGACCAGGTTGCCTCCGCCAAACCATCTTTGACGAATCTTAAGATTTTGTTGCAGCAGATCATCGATGTCTCAGGATACACCGGCATTACTGAAATTTACCTGATGGATCTACAAACCGGTGAAGAAATGCAGCTTGCTTACCAGCAAGGAACAGTTCTTGAACCAAACATCGCTTTTTCTGCGGCGAGCACAATCAAAATCCCCATCATGATCAGTGTCTACGCGCATTCGTCCAAACCATTATCTGCAGACGCCACCAAATTGATCGAAGACATGATTGAAAAATCAGAGAACGACGCTTCAGATACATTAATGAAGTTATTTCTCGATCCCAATCTCGCCCCCAGAGAGGTTTCCAACGATATCTTCTCCCTCGGTTATTCAAACACCTTCCTTGGCGGTTTTTTTGCGCTTGGCTCCCCTTTGATCTACTCACCCAAGACACCGGCCAATTCGAGGACGGACGTCAATACCGATCCCGACCGGTACAGCCAGACCACCCCCGCTGAGATTGGAAGCATGTTGGCAGACATTTATCAATGCGCGCAAACAGGTGGCGGTGCGCTCGCGGCTGTGTTCCCGGGCAAGATCAGTCAGGTGGATTGCCAGATGATGATCCTGTATCTTTCCAGGAACGATCAACCCAGCCTACTTCGAGAAGGATTGCCCAACGGTACCCAAATCGCTCATAAGCATGGTTGGATTAAAGATCCCACCGATGGATACACCCATAATTACAGTGATGCCGCGATCATCTATACTCCCGGTGGAAATTACGTTTTGACAGTCTACCAATACAATGAACAACAAATCCTTTACGATGATGCTAATTTGCTGTTCGCGAATCTCTCAAGGGCAGTCTATAACTATTACAATCTCGCATATCAATAGACTAAAGCTGCCTACGGGCAGCTTTTCCTTTAATAATGGGGCAATACCGGCACGCCAGAAAAGAATCTTGCAGCTTTTTTAGGTTTCAAGTATAGTCAACTATTGCCATTCACGCAGCAAAGGATAACACATAACTATGGAAAATTCGCAAACCATCGAAAAACCCACCTCATGGCTGGACAAAACGGTATTTTCGATCTTTCCCAATTTTAAACGCGAACATCTCATCGCCGTGATCATCTTGTTAATCGCGATCGTAAGCCGTTTCTACAACGTTGGCGAAAGAGACATGGACCATGATGAGGTCAATCATGTAGTTCCTTCTTACGAACTGTACATGGGGAACGGCTACGTACACGACCCGATCACGCATGGACCCATGCAATTCCACCTGGTGGCAGCAACTTATTTTCTGTTTGGTGACAGCGATTTTGCCTCACGTGTGCCGAGCGCCGTTTTCGGCGTGATGACCGTGGCACTGGTGTTGTTTGCCTTCAAACGCTACCTGGGCAGGATCGGCACGTTGCTGGCTGGTCTTTTCGTGACCATCTCGCCATATATGCTGTTTTACCAACGTTACACCCGAAATGAATCCTTTGTGGCTTTCTTTGGTATCTTGATGATCTTTTTGATCTTGCGGTATCTCGAAAATGGGAACAAATCCTTGTTGTTCCTTTTCGCGGCTATCCTCTCTTTGCAATTTTGCACAAAAGAGACAGCTTACATATATACAGCTACCGCCCTGATCTTTATTGCCGTACTTGCGTACAATGATCTGCAAAAAAAAGAATGGCGAAAACCACTCCATAAGTTGAGCTTTTCTGTGGCGACTCTTTCCGCCTTCCTGTTTGGCGCGATCGCGCTAATCGCCATGATCATGGAAAGCAAAGCCAGTTCGACAACATCGCCATTCAAAAGTGAATTCTTCCAGAACCTTCTTCCGGTTTACCATACAGCGCTCTTGATCGGAATTGGATTGTTCGCTGCCGCCGCAGTACTGATCGTCGTTTTCGTAGTGCTCGGTCAAGGATGGAACGAGATCAAGAAGATGCGTTCCTTCGATCTTTTGATCCTTACCATCACTCTGATCCTTCCCCTTCTTACTGCCTTCCCAGTCAAATTGCTTGGCTGGGATCCGCTGGATTATTCCACCCAGGGACTTATTCACACGGGAATCATCCTTGTGGTGATGACGATCTTTGCCGTCGTGATCGGTTGCTTATGGAATCCATCGTTATGGCTGACGAGCGCGGGCATTTTCTACGCGATTTTCACCGTGCTCTACACAACCTTCTTTACCAATGGTCAGGGATTCTTCACGGGGATCGTAGGTTCGTTGGGTTACTGGCTGGTACAGCAGGGAGTAAACCGGGGTACCCAGCCCTGGTATTATTACGCTTTCCTGCAGATTCCGATGTATGAATACCTGCCCGCTTTGGGGACGATCCTGGCGGCAATTTACGGCGCCACCCATAAGCTCTTCTCCACCCGAACGGATGCCTCGCCCTTCCAACAAAAAATTACGAGAGAAGAAGAACCAGTTGAATATGAAACTGAAATTAAAGATGAAACTGAAACCGAAATTGAGGTTCTTCCGGAAGAAAGCCAATGGTCTGAAACACCCGCCAAATTACCTGTGCTAGCCCTATTGGTTTACTGGTCAGTGATCAGCCTGATCGCTTATAGTGTCGCTGGCGAGAAGATGCCATGGTTGACCGTACACATCACTATGCCCATGATCCTGGCTGCTGGATGGGGAATCGGCTACCTGATCGAATCTGTTCCCTGGAAAAGAATGCCTGGCGTAAAGGGATACCTGGCGATCCCCCTCTTGTTGATCTTTGTTTATAGTGTGGCAATGGCAGTGGGTGGTCTTGCTGGAGTGATAAAACCCTTCTCCGGTACTGAGATAAGCCAATTGAATGTCACCCTAAATTTCATCTTTGCTGTAATTGGCGCCGCGGCAAGTGCCTGGGGAGTCAGCCAGCTGCTCAAAGGCTGGAATTTCAACAACTTCGCCAAATTGACCATGGTGGTTTTCTTTGGCGTGCTGGCAGTTCTCACCGCGCGTTCGGCTTATCAGGCGAATTTCATCAACTATAACAATTCGAAAGAATTCTTGGTCTACGCTCACGGTGCCGCCGGCCCAAAAGAAATTCTCGCCCAGGTTGAAGAGATCTCCAAACGCACCACCGGTGGGAAGAATATCAAGGTAGCATATATTGGAGACGCGTTGTATCCGTACTGGTGGTATTTCCGCGATTACCCCAATCGCACCTGGCTCAATGACAACATCAACCGTGACCTGGTCAACTATCCGCTTGTGATCAGCGATGATTCAAACTTATCCAAGGTTCAGTCCATTTTGGGAGATAACTATTACCAGTTCAAATACACCCGGTTGTGGTGGCCCATGATGGATTACATGAACCTCACCTGGGATGAAGTATGGAATGGAATCAAGAATCCTCAGATGGTTGAGGCAATCTTCAATATCTGGTTCAACAAGGACTACACACTTTACGCGCAGGTGACCAATAATCAAAACCTGACGCTTGAAACCTGGCAGCCTGCTGCGAGCATCTACTTCTTTATCCGTAAAGATATCACCAGCCAAATTTGGGAATACGGTATTCCATCCACCGCTTCGCCCACTGTCGTGACCGATCCGTATCAGGGTAAGTATTCCGATCTGCTGGCTGACCAGTTCTTCGGTGAAAGCGGCAGCAGTTTTGGACAATTGAACACGGCTCACGGAATTGCCATTGCTCCGAATGGGTATATCTATATCGCCGATTCAGGTAACAATCGCATCGAGTACTTCACCAAAACGGGTTCTTACCTGGGTTCTTGGGGCAGCTTCGGCGCTTCAACTGACAATACGACCCAAGCGCCAAGCGGGACATTTAATGAACCCTGGGGAGTCGCGGTTGGTCCCGATGGTTCTGTCTATGTGGCAGATACCTGGAACAACCGAATTCAAAAATTTAGCGCCAGTGGTGAATTCATCACCATGTGGGGGTCGGGTGGACTGGGGAACACACCATTCGAATTCTACGGGCCGCGCGGGATCACAGTGGATGCCAACGGCCGGGTGTATGTCACCGACACAGGCAATAAACGCGTGGTGATCTTCGATCAGGACGGCAACTATATCGCCCAGATCGGTTCCGCAGGGATGGATGATGGCCAATTCGATGAACCCGTTGGCCTCGCCGTGGATTCCAATGGCTTGGTCTACGTGGCCGATACATGGAACTACCGCATCCAGGTATTCGCGCCGGATGTTGAAGGTACATCATATAACTTCCTGCGAAGCTGGACGGTGGACGGCTGGGGTTCGCAATCTGCCCAAAACAAACCCTTCCTGGCGCTCGATGCCTCTGGCAACGTTTACGTCACTGATCCGGACAATTACCGCGTCATCCAATATGATATCCTCGGCAACGTCGTTCAGGTTTGGGGATCCTATTCGACCGGTATCGATGGTTTCGGTATGCCGGTGGGAATCACAGCGGATGCTGAAGGACACGTTTGGGTGGTGGATGCGATCAACAACCGCGTGCTTCGCTTCGTTCCCAATGTCTCTGCAGCAGCCAATACTCCTGTGACCAGCCTTCCAGCTTTCCCCAAAGCGCTGGTCGCGTTGAATTTCAACCCGGCAACAAATCAATTAATGGACGCGCTCGGGCAGGCATACTACACTCTTGACATCACCAGAGGCATCTGGGTGCCGATCATCCCGGATGCGATCGCAGCCACTCTGCCCGAAGGTGCCAACGAGGTTGTTGACGAGCTGGGCATATGGTATATCAAAGACGCCAACGGAATGGAAATTTATCAATGGAACCAGGGAGCGTTATTATGGGTGGTGGTCACCCCTGAGCCAACCAACTAGAAGTAAAATTTCGATTCAACAAGCAAAGAGCACGGTCACCCGTGCTCTTTTTGATTAATCGTGTTTTTTCTTGCCTATCAGAAAACGACTCAAGATGAAACTGATCACGCTGACGATCAAGGCTCCCAGGAAGGCGTACCAGAATTGATTTTGGGGTATGCTGAAGCCATAATTAAACGCCTTACCGATCGCTCCAGCAATGAGGAACAAAACCGTATTCACCAGCAAGGTTCCCAATCCCAGGGTGATGATCTGCAATGGACAACTCGCGATCATCAACACCGGCTTGATGAGCGCGTTCACCAGGCCAAAGATCAACCCGAGTATGACGAACGCGTACCACTGGTTGTTCTGCATCACAATATGGCCTGAAAGCAACTGTACGGCAGCATAAAGGGAGACAGCGTTGATTAAAACACGCAATATGAATTTCATATTAATTCATCCTTTCATGAATAATTACGCATAAAAGGTGAAAATGTTGCATCTTTTCAGAGTTGATCACTACTGAGGATGGCTTCCATCCAGATTAACGTGTTCAAGACTTTCAATCCCGAAGAAGTAAACGCATCCACCGCTCTTCCCGCCGGGTAGTTAATCTGGAGTTTATTAGGATGATGGGTTCGATGGATTACATAAGGTACCAGACTGCGGATCGTCGTGTCTTCATTAGCTGGGCTGGTAGCAAGCCAGAGATAATCTTGATGAGGGTTTACAGATTCAAGAGAACCCAACCCCAACAAATGGTCCTGATTGCGGACTGCCCAAACCTTGATCAAATCCGAATTCAACCAACGATCCAGCCAATTCATAACCCCAGGAGTGTGCTTTTGGAGATTAAACGGCAGGAACCAACCCACTGAAGCTGGGAACAGGTCCTCCAGCCAGGCTTTATGCTGAGGCCAATCCTCACTGCGCCGACCTGTGATGCGGACGCTATCGATCGAGAATTTTTCCGGATGCCTCAATCGGTCAACAACCCAATTTGTACGCCGATTAATCTCGACAAACCCGAGTGATTCGTAGATGTGGATGGCAGTGGGATTGTCCTCACGTACTTGTAGCATCACGTGGCTGCCCTGGTGTTCTTTCACATGGCGCAATGCTCGCTCGGTTAACTTTCTGGCAATTCCCCTGCCGCGGTGATCGGGATGGACAGAAACATTGGCGATAAAGTACAGGTGCTGCTGATTGCGTTTAGCAAAAATGAGCGTGACGTTGCCAAGAATCTGTCCGTCCTCTTCCCAAACATAGCCGCAAAACGGGATGTTCGTCGTCTCGGGGGTCAGTGAGGAAAGATAGATCGAGCTAACACTCCTGCCGGCCATGCGGATGTTGTGAAGATAAGAACGACCCTCAGCGTCCATGGCTTCAGCGAAGCACAGCTCCACCAGGTCAGCTACCGGCTGGATATCCTTCTCCAGGTGGATTGGTCGGATATGGCTTGGCTGTGGGTTGACAAGGATGGTCATGGGTTGATTTTACACCAAGCCGGAATATCAATAAATCATCATTGAGGTGGAATCCCCCAAACTCGGATGGTTTCATCGGCTGAACTCGAAATAATGGTGCGTCCATCCGGTGAAAACGTGACCATCCAGGCCACACTCACCATGTCGAACATGGATTCCAACAAATCCCGGTTCCCAAAATCCCAAACCTTTACCACCCCACCCAATCAACAAGGCGGGATTAATAAATAACAGCAAATCATCCCGGGTGTTTTTTATCGAAGTGTAGATCGTTAAGCCCAAAAAAGAGCAATAATCTTTCAACTCACCTTGAAGGTTTGTCAGATTGTAATGACGATCATACTTTACTGCCATTTTCCTCAATCGTAATAATTAATTGGAGCATCAAACTGTATCTGTATTTGAGAGTAAATAGAGAACTCAGGTATGACAGTTGTCAAATTTGCTTCGGCAAGCTCTTTATAACTCAATTATTTGACTTCCCTTCCCCGAGCGCTTACAATCAAAAAAAGGATCGATAATGACACTACTCTACAATTTTCACGAGTGCGGAAGCACTGAAGAACACAACTCCACACAGATTTTCATTTCTCAAGGCAAGATCGCCGCGATCGGCGAAGTGAAAACCAAAGCGGGTGAAGAATTCATTAATTGTCAGGGGTTGACCCTGCTTCCAGGTTTCATTGATCTGCACACGCATGGTGCTCTTGGACACGAGATCATCGGTATCGATGAGGCTGGCTTGCAGAAAATATCTCTCTTCTACGCTCGCCACGGCGTGACCGGGTTCCTGGCCAGCCCGTGGACAGCGCCGCGCCAGGCCATCACCGATTCACTAAACGTGATCCGTAATGTGATGGGGCACGAGCAAGGAGCGCGTATCCTCGGCGCTCACATGGAAGGCCCATGGCTGAACACGGTCTTCTGCGGCGCCCAGGACAAGACCCTGATCCGTACCGCTGAGCGTGAAGAGGCTCTCTCTCACCTCGACAGCGGCATCGTCAAGCTGGTAGCCGTGGCTCCTGAAGTTGAAGGCAATCGCTGGCTCATCGAGGAATGCGCGCGGCGCGGGATTACTATCGCTGCCGGACACACCAACGCCACTTATGCCGAGATGCAACAGGCTGTCTCTCTTGGCGTGCGTCAGGTGACGCACTGCTTCAACGCCATGCGTCCGCTCAATCACCGCGAACCCGGCGTAGTAGGCGCGGCTATGACGATGAATGAGATCAAATGCGAACTGATTGCTGACAACATTCACGTCAACCCGGTGGTGATGAAGCTGTTGCTCGACGTCAAAGGGCCCGAAGGGGTGATCCTCATCAGCGATTCGATCAGTGCTGCGGGGATGCCGGACGGAGCCTATACATTCGAAGGCATGCCGGTGACGGTGGTCAACGGCGCTGCCTGCCTCACGGATGGCACCCTCGCCGGGTCCACCCTGACGATGGAGCGAGCGTTGGCGAACTTCGCGCAAGCCACCAGGCGCCCGCTGGCAGAACTGGTCCCATGCAGTTCCACGAACGCGGCCAAAGCCATCCACCTTGACAATACAAAAGGCAGGATCGCCATCGGTTACGATGCAGATCTCATCCTTGTGGATCAAAACTTGCATGTAAAATTAACCATGGTAGGCGGAAAAATCGTCTACAGTGAGCTCTGACATGATGTTAATACGTTTCTACAATTTCTCTTAGGCTGGAAATGCTATAATCACTTTTACTTTAGTTATTAGTTCTGTTTAAGGACGGAACCCATTATGATGAGATTTGACCGATTCACTGAAAGAGCACAAGAAGCCGCCCAACGCGCCGCGGAGATCATCCAGCGCTACGGGCATAACCAGATCGATACCGAACACCTGCTGCTGGCGCTAATCGAACAACCCCAGGGCATGGTCTCGCAGATCCTGGAAATTTTAAAGGTAGACCCACAGATACTGGGTGAACGCCTGGATTACATCCTCAAAACCAGCCCGAAGGCCAACATCTTTGGTGGCGGTGGTGCCGGGCAGATATTCATCACCCCGCGCGTCAAACGCATCATCGACCTGGCCAACGAAGAAGCCAGCCGACTGAAGGACGAATATATCTCGACTGAGCATATCTTTTTGGCAATCTTGAGCGAAAAGAACACTCCCGCGGCGCGCCTGTTGGAGACCACAGGCATCACCCGCGACCGGGTTCTGGACGCCATCACGCAATTGCGTGGTGGTCAGCGCGTCACTGATCCGCAAGCTGAGACCCGTTACCGCACCCTCGAGAAATATAGCCGCGACCTCACCCAGCAAGCCCGCGAAGGGAAACTGGATCCAGTCATTGGCCGAGACAACGAAATCCTGCGCGTGATGCAGATCCTCTCGCGACGTACCAAAAACAATCCTGTCCTCATCGGCGAAGCTGGCGTGGGCAAGACGGCTATCGTGGAGGGATTGGCGCAGAAGATCGCCTCGGGTGATGTGCCAGAGATCCTGAGTGGTAAGAAAGTTATTTCACTCGACCTTGGCGCCATGATTGCCGGTTCGCGCTTCAGAGGTGAGTTCGAAGAGCGCCTCAAGGCAGCCATTGAAGACGTACAGCGCTCATCTGGTGAAATTATCCTTTTCATCGACGAGCTGCACACGGTTGTAGGTGCCGGTGCCGCACAGGGTGCCATGGACGCCTCGAACATGCTCAAACCCGCGCTGGCTCGCGGCGAACTGCAATGCGTCGGTGCCACTACTCTGGACGAATACCAGAAACATATCGAAAAAGATGCTGCCCTTGAACGCCGGTTCGCTCCTGTGTTCGTGGACGAACCCTCGGTGGACGACACAATCAAAATGTTGATGGGTCTGCGCGACAAGTACGAAGCGCATCACAAAGTCCATTTCTCTGACGATGCCCTCGTGGCTGCCGTCAAACTCAGTTCACGCTACGTCACCGACCGCCGCCTGCCCGATAAGGCTATCGATCTAATGGATGAAGCCGCGGCCAAGCTGCGTGTGGCTCTTTACTCCCTGCCTCCTGACCTGAAGAAGATGAAAAGTGAGCTGGATAAGTTAAAAGCAGAAGAGGAACAGGCAGGCGTGGAACGCGATTATGAACGCGCCGCCCGCATGAAAGCTGAGCGCCTACGGATGGAAGAAGACTTTACTAAGAAACGCGACTCCTGGGAAGCCGAACATAAACTGGACGAAGTGGTGGATGTCAACGATATCGCCGCTGTGCTGGCACAATGGACAGGCATCCCCGTCAGCCAGATGATGGAAACGGAAGCTGAACGCCTGCTAAAAATGGAAGACCGCCTGCACGAACGCATCATTGGGCAGGATGAAGCCATCCATGCCGTGGCCGACGCCATCCGCCGCGCCCGCTCGGGCATGAAAGACCCGCGCCGACCGATTGGTTCGTTCATCTTTATCGGACCGTCAGGTGTTGGCAAGACCGAACTGGCGAAGGCACTAGCTGAGTTCATGTTCGACGACGAAGAAGCTCTGGTGCGCATCGACATGAGCGAATATCATGAGCAGCATACCGTTTCGCGCTTGTTCGGTGCTCCTCCTGGCTACGTTGGTTATGAAGAAGGTGGTCAACTGACCGAAGCCGTCCGTCGCCGCCCCTACCGGGTGGTGCTGTTCGACGAGATCGAAAAGGCTCATCCGGACGTCTGGAACGCGCTGTTACAGATCCTCGATGACGGCCGTCTGACCGATGGTCAGGGCCGTGTGGTCGACTTCCGCAACACCGTGCTGATCATGACCAGTAACCTGGGCACGGAATTCGTACGTCGCAACGGCGCCTTGGGCTTCATCCAGAAGGATGAGACCAACGAGGAACGTGAAGCGCACGACAAGATCGAGAAAGCTCTCAAGACCACTTTCCGACCTGAATTCCTCAACCGAATCGACGAGATTATCATGTTCGCCCCGCTGACCCTCGAGCAAATGCAAGAAATTGTCGACCTGCAGATGAAAGAGATCCGTAGCCGCCTCGAAGAGCACGGTTTGAAAGTAGAGTTGACCAAGGCTGCCCGTGAGTGGCTGGCCTCGGAAGGCTACGATCAGAATCTCGGCGCCCGCCCACTCAAACGTGCCTTGCAGAAATATGTTGAAAGCCCACTTTCGATCAGTCTGCTGAGCGGTGAATATGCCACCGGCGATGTGGTCATCGTGGACCTGGATCCCGATAAGAAAGAGATCTATTTCAAGAAAAAGGAAATCAAGAAATAATCACCTAAGCCACCCGTTTAAAACCAGGTGGCTTTTGCTTTAATTGACAGTCCGAAATTCAGTGGGTATACTTAGCTTTCAATTATTCAAAAGATTGGAGGAGCTCAATGAAAAAAGCTCTGATTACCGGCATCACCGGACAGGACGGTTCCTACCTGGCAGAATTACTTCTCTCGAAGGGATACGAAGTTCACGGCATCATCCGCCGCGCTAGCACGTTTAATACCCGCAGAATCGATCACATTTATCATGACCCTCACCGCAATGGCGAAGAGGTTAAGCTATTCCTGCATTACGGCGATATTGCAGTTATCGAGAGCCTCATGGACGTAATCTACAATGTCCGTCCGGATGAGATCTATAACCTGGCCGCGCAAAGCCATGTGCGCGTCAGCTTCGATATACCCGAATACACAGGCGACGTGACCGGTCTGGGCACGATCCGCATACTTGAGGCTATTCGTCGCAGCGGTTTCCCCGAACGGTTCTACCAGGCTTCATCAAGTGAAATGTTCGGTGCTGCCAAGCCGCCTCAGAACGAGCTTACGCCATTTGAACCGCGCAGCCCCTACGCAGCAGCCAAGGTATATTCTTACTGGGTTACGCGCAATTACCGTGAGGGCTATAACTTGTTTGCCAGCAACGGCATCTTATTCAACCATGAATCTCCACGCCGTGGAGAAACCTTCGTCACCCGCAAGATTACCCGCGCTGTGGCTGCCATCAAGGCTGGCAAACAAAACCATCTCTACCTCGGTAACCTGGATTCCAAACGCGACTGGGGTTACGCTCCGGAATATGTCGAAGCGCAATGGATGATCTTGCAGCAGGAGAAGCCGGATGATTTCGTCATTGGCACTGGCGAATCACACACCGTGCGTGAATTCCTGGATGAGACGTTCGGCTATGCCGGTCTTGACTGGAAGAAGTACGTTGAGATCGACCCTCGTTACTTCCGCCCAACAGAAGTGGATTATCTGTTGGCTGATCCATCCAAATCACGCAAGCAATTGAACTGGGAACCGAAGGTGAAATTTCACGAACTGGCACGCATTATGGTCGACGCCGACCTGGAATTAATTGGCGAAAAGTGTCCGGGAGAAGGACGCAAGATTATCGACGAGAAATTCAACGGCTGGCACAGGTGGGAGCATCAAGTCGTTAGCATGGAGAGGTAAATTTTAAAGAGCATGACAAACAAATACCCGACTTACTCTTGTCGGGTATTTTAATACTTGTATTTATAGAACACTAGTGCTATTATATTGGCTATAGAAGGAGTGTTCTATTATGCAACCACAAAAAGCCATTATCCCCGGAATCTTGCTTGGGTCGCTGATCCTCATCCTCTCAGCCAGATTACTCACCTCCACCCAACCCGTCAACGCTGCCACAGAACAACCAAAAAAGAAGAATTCAAGACAGATTAGCTGCACAATGAAATCATTGCCAGATGCCATTCAACCCTGGTGCATCCAGATCGAAGCCGCAGCGAAAAAATATAGCGTCCCAGCCGAATTGATCGCTGCGGTGATGATGCAGGAAAGCGGAGGTCAATCAGATGTCATCTCGTCTTCAGGCGCGGTAGGTTTAATGCAGGTCATGCCAAGTGACGGGATTGCCGCGAGCTTCATGTGCGCGAACGGGCCTTGTTTCGCTTCCCGTCCAACCACAGATCAATTGTTGGATCCTGAATTCAATATCGATTACGGAGTGAAAATGCTAGCCGGGTTACTGGAAAGGTATGGAAACGAAAGAGACGCTCTGAAATCCTATGGTCCTTATAACGTGGGGTACTATTATGCTGACAAAGTGCTGGCGATCAGATCTACCCTTCTCGAATAACCAGAATATTCTTAGCCCCCAAGCCATCGGAAAAACCGATGGCATTTTTTCATCTTGAGGTTTTTTAAGAATACCTGATTGACTTTTTTCAAAATGCTTGTATACTATACTTTGTAAGTCCACTGGACTTACTTACCCATTATGAAAAAAACATCTCAGGAAGAAACCAAACTACACAACAAACGCCTCATCATGCGTACGATATACGAGGCAGGTACGATCAGCCGCGCAGAGGTCGCTCGAATAACCAAATTGACTCCCACCACTGTCTCTGATCTGGTCGAAGATCTAATGAAAGATAAGCTCGTTATCGAAGCGGGCACAGGAGTCTCAATTGGCGGAAAACCACCTACCCTGATCACTATACCCGATGATTCGCGATTAACAATCGGCATTGATTTGTCTGATTATGAACTCCACGGTGCTGTGGTAAATCTACGTGGGGAAATCAAATATGGAAAGAGCGTGAAGTGCGATCGTACTGGTGAAGAAGCCATAGATGTGATCAAGTCATTGATTGCAGATTTGCTTAAGCACGTCGACCCTTCGCTTGTACTCGGAATTGGTCTTGGTTCTCCAGGTGTTGTTTCGATCAAAGAAGGTGTGGTCAGACGCGCAGTTAAGTATCACTGGTCCGAGGTTCAGCTCAGGAAAATTCTACAGGCAGAATTCAATGTCCCAGTTGTTGTTGCTAATGACAGCCAGGTGGCAGCTCTGGCTGAGTATATTTTCGGTCTTGACCCTAGTGAGAATAACCTTGTATTGATGAAGGTTGGTGAAGGTATTTCAGCCGGTTTAATCATCGACGGTGAAATCTTTGATGGCGATGGTCACGGTGCTGGTGAGATCGGTCATATCTGTGTTGAACCCAATGGTATTCTTTGCCGATGTGGTCATAGTGGTTGCCTAGAGACTGTGGCCAGTTTACGAGCCATATCGCAGATGACGCATGAGGTGTTCCCTGAGGTCAGTTTTCAAACCTTTGAAGAATCGATGCCGATACTTTTTGAAGCAATCAAGAACAATAACTCAGAAAGTATCCAAATCATCAACCGGGTTGGTGAATACCTTGGACTGGCAATTGCCAATATTGTCGGCCTTCTTAACATACACAAGATCGTTCTTGCTGGTCCAGTATCTAGTTTTGGACATCACCTTATCTCTCCTATCAAATCGTCGATGGAGAAAAAGACACTGGATGCGTTATCTGATCAAACACAAATCTCGATCTCCACACTTGGAAATAACATTGTTCAAATTGGTGCAGCCGCACTTGTTCAACAAACCATTCTTGGACTCTTTTAACAATCATGACTAACATCGAATATGCTATTGGTGTCGATATCGGTGGAACTAAAATCGCCAGTGCTTTGATTAATCGGAAGGGAACCGTTTTTGCGAGTGATTATCGGATGACGGTAGTAGAAATGGGAAAAACCGAAATGATCAACAGAATCCTGACAAGCATTCACAATGTGATGCTCAAAGGGCATGACATAAAAGGAATCGGAATCGATATTCCTGGTTCGGTTGATCCGAAGCAAGGAATTGTTGAAAATGCCGTCAATCTGGGTTGGGACCGGGTGGAATTGCGAGCAGAATTACAACAAGCGCTTGGCACAAAACTTCCGATTTATCTCCAACGGGACACTTATGCCCAAACTTTGAGCGAGTTTTATTACGGATCTGCGAAAAATCAGAAGGATTATGTCTTTATCTCCATCGGATCAGGATTAGGAGCCGGTGCAATGGTAGATGGCCGTCTCCTCCAAGGGTCTGACCGGGCTGCCCTTGAGATCGGGCATAAATCCTTGCCTGGCTTAAAAACGGTCTGTGGATGCGGCAAAACTGGCTGCGTAGAAACAATTCTTTCAGGACCCGGGATGATCCGTACTTTCAAAAACATGGATTGGAATTCACAAATCACTTCCGATTTCGCCTTAACGGATGATCTCACAGTGCAGGATATCCTCAATGGTTATTCATCTGGCGATAAACGTGCCAGGATTCTGCTCTTAGAAGTAAGCCGGTTTCTGGCTGAAATCATCTCTTCCGTGATCACCGTTCTCAACCCTACCCTGGTGATTATTGGTGGTGGAACAGGGTTGGCAATCTATGACTATATCATCGCTGAAGTTCGTGAAGAAATAAAACAAATAACTTGGAAAGAAAATTATCGCAACCTGACTATTGAGAAATCCTGTCTGGATTCCAGCGCATTGGGTGCTGCATCCTTGGTTTGGTATGGATTAAACAATTGATGTAATAGATTAGTTAATACAGGAGGTAAACCGGAGTAATTGATTTGTATGAAAGAATAATTTGAATATCCTAAGGAGAAAGGTAAAAAGACATGAAGAAGTTTTCAGTGGTAGCAATGTTATTGATCGTCGCCATGGTACTCGCAGCTTGCGGTACACCATCCGCAGCCGGTACCCAGGCACCTGCCGCAACAGATGCAGCAGGAACAACCACCTTGAAGATTTATCTGCTCGACTACACCGCAGATACAATCACCTGGCTCGAAAATGAGATCAACCCGGCATTCGAAGCAGCTCATCCCGGCGTTAAAGTTGAGATCACCCAGGGTTCATGGTCCGGTTGGGACACCACTTTCGCAGGTTTCTTTGCTGCTGGAGATGGCCCCGACATCATCAACCTCGGATCTGAAATGAACACGCTATATGGTCCCAGTCTGGCTGATATGGATTCGTACCTTGGTGAAGCTGCCTGGCCTGAAATCACGAACTTCGGCCCCGCACTCGAGAATGCCAAGTACGAAGGAAAACTGCGTGGACTTCCCATTTTCACCGCTCCCCGCTACGTATTTTGCCGTACCGACCTCGAAGAGGCAGGCGGTTGGACTACTGGTACCCCCAAGAGTTTTGCAGAATGGGTTGATTTCGCAAAGAAACTCACCAAGATCGATCCCGCAACCAATTCATTAACCCAACAGGCACTGGTTCCAGTTGATGCCGCCTCCATGGCTGACTGGCAGTGGTGGCTCCTGGTCTATTACTCCATCGGTGGAGAGCTCTACAAAGCCAACGGTACCCCGAATTTCGATTCACCAGAAGCACTCGCAACCACCCAGTTCTTGCTTGATATGCGCCAGGCTACTTACGGCCCTGCTTCTGATGCTGTTGGTTCTTTACCTGCTGCAACCGGCTCTGTCATCGATGTGGACGATGCAACCGGTGCGAATAACGGCGCAGTCTGCCTTGCTCACTCTGGTTGGGCAGCCCCCGCCTTCGATCGCCCAACTTGGGATAAAATTAGCATTGATCCGTTCTATGGCGATCCTGCCAACTTCCCGAACAGCAAGCCCGTCGTGTTAGCCTTCAATGACTGGCTCGCGGTTCCCGAATACAGCAAGCATAAAGACCTGGCTGCTGATTGGCTGAAACTGGCCTTCACTAAAGAAGCTAACAACAAATGGAATGAAACCATGGGCCTCATCCCCGCCCGTAACGACTCACAATACGGTTTCGTTACCGAAAGCCCGCAGTTGAAACAGGAAGCTGAGTTGGCTAGCCAATACGGTGTTGGTTTCGCTGGTATCAAAGAATCAGCCAAACTGCAAACCATTATGCAGGATGCGCTAGGCAAATTGATCACCGAGGAACTCACTCCGGAAGAAGTGCTCGCTAAGATCCAGGCTGATTACTCCGCCGCATTGCAGTAAGAACTCTGTACGAAAAAATTGGAGGAGCGCAAGCCCCTCCAATTTTTAACCTTCGAGGGAAGTATGCTCAATAATCCGTATATCAAAGTTCTGTTCACAGCAATTGGCACAATCATTTTTATCCTCATAGGCAGCTACCTAATTGCTCAGTTGGCAAGTTTCATCGCCAAACTTTTCGGTGTGAAAGCTCGAAAACGCGAGAATATATTTGCCGGGTATTTCTTCGCGTCTCCCTGGATCATTGGTTTCTTGATCTTTGTGGTTGTTCCATTGGGTTTTTCCCTTTACTGGAGCTTTACTGATTACCGGGTCACCAGTGGCCAACCTGCCCAATGGGTGGGATTTCAAAACTACACGACGCTTTTAACAAACGATGATAATTTTAAGGCCTCCCTTTACAACACGCTTTATTTAACTGTTTTTGGTTTGCCGCTTGAGATCGCGTTTGCACTTTTCTTGGCGGTTTTACTTAACCAAAAGCTTAAAGGAGAAAAGATCTTTCGGATGGCTTTCTATTTACCTGTTGTGCTTGGCTTCAACACAGCAGTTTTACTTTGTTGGCGGCTCATGTTGAATACAGGTACAGGGATCATCAATCAAATATTGCGAGCGCTTTCCAGTTTTGGTCCTTTCAATTATCTGATGCGAGCCTGTATTTATATTCAGGAAATCGTGTCCGGTTTCTTCCTGGGTTTGAACAACGGCAACTTCAACCTGCTTGACAAGATTCTGGCTGCTGGATTTCCTGCTCCAAACCGGGTACCTCTCTGGGTACAGAGTCCGCTTTGGTCGAAGATGTCAGTAGTCATGCTCATCATCTGGGGATGTGGAACGATGATGCTGATTTTCTTGGCTGGGTTAAATAATATCCCAAAGGAATTGCACGAGGCGGCTGAAGTGGATGGCGCCACCTCTTGGCAGAGGTTCTGGAAAATCTCATTCCCTCTGATCTCTCCGTATATCTTCTACAACCTAGTTGTTGGGATGATCGCTTCCCTGCAAATCTTTGAACCGATCTACGTCCTTTACCGCGACAACCAACCTCTTGTTTCATCTGCGATTTCAATGGTGTATTATCTGTGGCAAAAAAGCTTCAGCCATTTCGAGATCGGGTACGGGTCTGCAATTTCCTGGCTGGTTTTGATCATCATCCTCGTAGTCACATTGATCCAGTTCTGGCTTCAGAACAAATGGGTCAATTACGATGTTTATTAGGATAACATCATGAAAAAAACATTTAAGATCGTAAAAAGCCTGGTTTTATACATCCTGCTAACATTCTCATCCATTATTATGTGCTTTCCATTGTTTTGGATGATCTCATCATCTTTGAAAACAGTTCAGGAAACAAATTCTCCCGGCATCACCTGGGTTCCGGCTCATCCCACCCTTCAAGCCTACATCGATATTTTCCATAATACCAATTTTCTGCGAGCTTATGGTAACTCAGTCTTCTATGTTACCCTGGCACTTTTTGGAACGTTGATATCGATCGCAGCGGTGGCGTATGCCTTTAGTCGTGTCTCGTGGCCGGGTCGCAATTTGGTGTTCTTCTTGATGCTTTCCACAATGATGATCCCCGCACAGGCATTGATCGTGCCGCAATATGTTTTCTTCAACAAAATCCATTGGGTGGGCACTTTTAACCCCTTGATCATTCCAGGGTATTTCGCCGGCGGTGCTGCAATGATCTTCCTGTTACGGCAATCAATGGCACAGATCCCAAAGGAATTGGATGAATCCGCCATCGTGGATGGAGCAACGCATTTCCAGATCTGGTGGGAGATCATCCTACCCCTTCTCAAGGCTCCTTTGGCAACAATTGCCACATTCCTGTTTGTAGGCTTGTGGAACAGCCTACTAACTCCACTGATGTACTTGCAAACCATTGATATGTACACACTACCCGTTTATATCTCAACACTCTTCAACATCAACCAGACCGTGCAACCATGGCCAACCATTATGACTGCAGCCGTTCTCACCACCATCCCACTGATAATCGTGTTCTTTTTCGCGCAACGTTTCATTCTGGAAAGCGTTGTCGTTTCTGGGCTAAAGGGTTAAACATGCAGTCAAGCAAACACCTCCATCAACACCTCATGCTTGCCTTTAAAGGTATGAGTTGTCCCAAAGAGGAGGAATCCACGCGGTTGTTCTCATACGCTCCAGTAGGTTTTACTCTTTTTCGTTCATTCAATATCCAAAATCCGGCACAAGTGAAACGGTTGGTCGATGATCTGCAGAGGAAGGCAACTGAATCCAACCTGCCTCCCTTGTTGGTAGGTCTCGATCAGGAAGGCGGTCAGCTGATGGCTGTGGGAGATTGCACTCAACTCCCAGGCAACATGGCGTTGGGAGCAACGAGAAGTCCACAACTCGCGGAAAAAGCCGGTAGAGTGCTTGGACGCGAGTTAGCTGCTATGGGTATCAACCTTGACTACGCTCCTTGTGTAGATGTGAACATCAATCCACTCAATCCGGTAGTAGGGGTACGATCCTTCAGTGAGAATCCAACCCTGGTCGCAGAGTTGTCGGTTGCCCTGATTAACGGAATCCAATCTCAAGGGGTTGCAGCCACGGTAAAGCATTTCCCGGGGCACGGGGATACCTCTACCGATTCCCATTTACAAATGCCCATTGTTAACCATCAGCTCGAAGATACACGGGTAATCGATATTCCTCCATTCAAAGCTGCAATTGAGTCGGGAGTCAAACTCATCATGACCGGACATCTGGGATTGCCAGGGGTTGTGGAAGAGGAAGGCGTTCCAGCAACTCTATCAAATAAAATCATCGGTGGAATCTTGCGAAAGGAACTTGGTTTTAACGGTGTGGTCATCACCGATGCTATGGACATGCATGCCATCAAACAGGGAGAGTCTTTGGAAGGCGATGTGGTGAAAACTTTGCAAGCAGGAGTCGACCTTTTACTTATGACGACCGACCCTGATAGTCACAGACTCGCCTATGATGGGATTCAGAAGGCGATCAGCTCCAATAAACTGGGTGCCGATATTCTCTCTGCTTCTACGAGTAGGATCGCCTCACTTCGGTCATGGCTTACTACCAAGCGTCAACAACCTGGTTTGGAGGTGATCCAATGCGCTGAACACCGCCAGATCGCCCGTGAGATCGCTGAAGCATCAGTCACGTTGGTGAGAGACCGGAAACATCTGCTGCCCTTGCGGCTTCCCTCCAAAGCAAGAATCGCGGTTATTGTACCGCAGCCCAAAGATCTTACCCCGGCTGACACGTCTTCTTATATCAAACCTCAACTGACTGAATCCTTGCGCGAATTTCATAACAATTTGGATGAATTCATCATTACTCTTGATCCAGACTACAAGGAAATTGCTGAAATCATCCAAGCAATAAATGATTATGACCTGGTGATCGCAGGGACCATTAATGCATATTCTCTCCCCGGTCAGGTAAATCTGATCCATGAGTTAAACAAATCATGCAGAAACCTGATCGTCGCTGCGCTCCGTTTACCCTACGATCTTGCAAAATTTTCCGAGATAGATGAATATGTATGTACTTACAGCATTCTCGAACCATCGATTCAAGCACTGAGTCGGGCACTGTTTGGCGAAATCTTATGGAAGGGTCAATTGCCTGTGACCATTCCGGAGAAATGATCAATTATCTTCTTGTATTTCAGCAAAAAAGGGTTGACGAGTCAGCCACTTTCTAGTAGAATTTTGGAGCTTGAAATACAGGCATGCGGGCGTGGTTCAGTTGGTAGAATGTCTCCTTGCCAAGGAGAAGGTCGTGGGTTCGAGTCCCATCGCCCGCTCAAGAAAACCCCTTCACGGGGTTTTTTATTTTGCTCTGGGATGCTACGCAATCCCATCGCCCGAGAAAATCCCTCAATAGGGTTTTTCATTTAATTACTTGACCTGTCACTCACTCTTTGATAAAATCTTTTCTGTTCTGGCGACGTGGCCAAGTGGCTAAGGCAAGGGTCTGCAAAACCCTGATCATGGGTTCAAATCCCATCGTCGCCTTTTTTCATTTAATGTCATTGCGAGTCCCTGAAAGGGACGAAGTAAGCCCCCACTGATTTTGAATTCAAGCGATAGATAAAACCCTGACCAAGGGTTTCCTCCAAAGCAGGATCTCCGCTGCGCTGCGACAAACCCCATCGTCGCTTTTTTCATTTAATGTCATTGCGAGACCCTGAAAGGGACGAAGCAACCCACTGTTAGTCTTTTTTTTATCCAAATTCCATCATTACCTCATTTCTTGTCTATATATTACGAGTCCCTAAAAAGGACGAAGCAAGCCCCACTTTGAATAATTGCAACATTAGTCATTTCCATCGTGCCACGGTTCTTTGGTTCAATTTTTCGCATAGCAGCCAATTACTGTGCAATTTGATCTTGGAGAATCAAGTACGAATATCGATTCTGATTTATAATTTTACTTAGGAGGAAAATGATGAAAACCGCCAGATTCCTAATATTAATTATCGTTTTTGAGCTTTTGATTTCCAGTTGTACCGCGAATCCCATTACAACGAAATTTTCCATCAGTCCCTCTCCAACAGCGACGGAAACCATCTCCCCAACGATGACAGCAACCATCGAGCCAACAGCGACTCCCAATCAGTATCTGGTGGACAAAAACAAACTGAGTAAAACACCCTCCAGTTATGATTACCTAATTAACCATCTGGATGAATTCGTTCAAGGCCCGGATCCCTGGATTGTCGGTGCAGATGCGTTCATTCAATGGGATATCGACAAATTAACCCCAGCCCTTGGTGATCCATTTGCACAGGATATCAATTTACAGGTAAATATTTCGGGAGTCGGTTCTGGTGAGGTCTCGTTCTGGTGCAGGCCTTTCTCCCCAATCACAGGCCAAATGGAATTCTTCTACTTTGATCATAATGGTATCATCTACCCAGTCTATTTGATTATGGGGTTTAGAACTACCGATAAGCAAATAGTCGATATTGGAGTAATTCTACTTCCGGACCTTCTCCCCGAGACATCACTGTATTATGGATTTCAGACTGTTGATCTGATGGCTGGAGGAGATTACGAAGTGGACCAAATAATCACCTTTTATGAACCAGACGATCATCTCCCTCAGGAAGTAAATGACTTGATTGCAACCGGCGTCAGTAGTGTTGATCTGACCAACATATACACGTATATCGGATTCGGTTATATACTCTTGGAGAAGAAAGACTAGTAAAAAAAGCGCAAGGCAAGCCATCCCTATATAATAATTTTAACCTCTTGTTAAGGCTCGGTGGTGTTTTTGCGAATAATGTGCGTCGAAGACGAATGATTCATTTATACACAAAATAATCAGATTTTGCTATTGCGTAATACTTGAATCCCCCTTTGATTTTGAAAATTCTAATTCATGGGGGATTCTTTCTTCCGGGAATTAACTCATTTCCAGCACATTTTTGAATATGACTTGGAATAAATATTAAGCATGTCAATTTCCAGTGGAATTATCTGCCAAAATTGTAAGAAAACTGGAATTTTCTACAATAAAAGTTTGATTCCTTTATAATTACTCTTTGGAAGTATCCTCCGAAATTGTGATCATTGTAATCTCCACTCTCTTGCTCGTTTGTGTTTTCGTGAGTAAGATATCTGACCGGTTGGGCGTGCCCATCCTCCTACTGTTTATTGGCATAGGTATGCTGGTAGGTTCTGAAGGGATTGGCGGAATCTATTTCGACGATCCATATATCACCCAAATCATCGGTAACATTGCTCTTGCTGTGATCCTCTTCTCCAGTGGTCTGGATACAAAATGGCAATCAATAAAACCTGTTCTGAAAGAAGGAATCAGCCTGGCTTCGTTTGGAGTGATTATCACAGCGGCTGTTTTCGGGGGCTTTGCTTATCTGGTACTCAAGCTCTCTTTGTTGGAGTCATTTCTGGTAGGCGCGATCATCTCTTCCACGGATGCCGCAGCGGTGTTTTCGATATTACGTTCCAGGTCAATCAGATTAAAGGGAAACCTGGCATCAGTTCTTGAGTTGGAGTCTGGTGGAAACGATCCGATCGCGGTGCTCCTTACGGTCACTTTGGTTAGAATACTGAATCAAACCAGTATGACCGCTCTTGGAATCGTTGGGGCATTTTTTCTTCAGATAGTCCTTGGTCTTGTGGTCGGGTGGATCTTTTCGATTATCGCTCTGTTCTTAATTAATCAAATCAAAATAGGATACGAGGGTCTTTATCCTTTGCTGATGATTGCCCTGGTGTTGTTAGCCTTCAATATAACCACAATTTTAAAGGGAAGTGGCTTCCTGGCTGTTTACGTTTTTGGTTTACTACTGGGCAAGAATGAATTTTTGCATAAACATAGTGCCATGCGTTTTTTCAATTCAACAGCCTGGTTCTCGCAAATTGTCTTATTTCTGACGCTTGGTCTGCTTGTCTTTCCCTCTCAACTTCTGTCGGTTATCTCTGAGGGCATTTTGCTGGCATTTTGCCTGGTCTTCATCGCCAGACCTGTCGCAATATTTCTTACACTGATACCATTCAAATACTCAATCAAAGAAAAAATGTTTATCTCTTGGGTTGGTCTACGTGGTGCAGTCCCGATCGTACTGGCTACCTTCCCCCTTGCTGCCGGTATTCAAAACGCAGACCTGATTTTCAATATCGTTTTCTTTGTTGTTTTAGTATCCGTGTTGCTGCAAGGAACCTTGCTAGGAAAAATTGCGAAATGGTTAAAACTTGAAAACAACGAACCTATTCCACCTAAACAACCCATTGAGATCATCCAGGGAGAACAGATTTCCAGTCAGCTTAAAGAGGTTGTTTTGCCTGAAAATACTGCCAGTGCCGGTAAAACCATCATGGAGCTTGGTTTACCCGCTGGTTTTTTGATCATTCTTATCTCGAGAGATGGCTCTTTTATTCTGCCTAATGGCGGAACAAAACTGGCTGCTGGAGATATCCTTTACGCTCTAATTGAACCTGATTCCATCCAGGTGGCACAAGAAATCCTTTTCAAGCCTGGCTAGGCTGAACTCATATGACAAATCGCTATTCTCGCGCCTTCCGGACCAAGTAATCCACCCGTGAGTTCAAAGGATTACCAGCATGTCCCCTTACCCACTCCCAACGAACCTGATGTGGTTTAATCACCGTTAAAAGGGTTTTCCATAGGTCTTGGTTTGCAACGGGGCCGTTGCTTCCGCGCCAATTCTTGACAAGCCATTTGGGTATCCACTCTTCAATACCGCGTTGAAGATACTGCGAATCGGTATAGATTATTACTTTGGCAGGTTCTATAAGAGATTTTAATGCTTCGATCGCAGCCGTCAATTCCATACGGTTATTGGTTGTGTCAGGATCAGTGCCACTGATTTCCGTCCTGGTTCCATCAACAATTAACAAAGCCGCCCACGCACCGGGTCCTGGGTTAGGGTCGCATCCTCCATCTGTGTAGATTACCACCTGATTTTTATCGCTCATGGAGTATCGACATTTAATTCTGAGTAAGTTTGGTCCATCATTTTTACGAGGTCTGGAATCTGTTCCATAGGGAAATCAGTTCTGAAAAGTTGCCATGAAGCATCTTCCATTACCATTTCCGCGTTCCTCCACCCCGCGATGGAGGGCGGTACTTTTACTAGGTCGATCATATCCGCTACTTGAGCCCATTGGGGCAAGGAATCCTCGAGTTCGATCGCGTATTGAACTGACTTATTTCCAAGCGGTAATGACCCGGATGCCTTGACGATCTTGCCCTGGTGGTCAACATTACTCATCCAACGAACAAACAGCCAGGCTGCCAGTTTCTTAGTCTCTGTTGTGGACAGGACCGCGTAGGATGGCCCTTGAGCAAGTATGAATTGTCCGTCTTTTGAAGGGAAAGGCAACGCCATCCATTCATCAGTGCTTGCTGCCAATGTCTGAGCTGCCGTTTGTTGGTACAGATCTTCCAGATCAGCCACATAGACCAGTGTCTGCCGTTTGGCGAAATAATCGTACGGAGCCGGTTTCGAACTCAGCCAGGCACAATCATTGGCTTGAAGCCCACGCAGATACTTCAACGCGGAGATGGTGCTGCTGTTATTGAAAGTTATCGAATTGCCTTTTGAATAATCGGAGCCAAAGGCCTGAAACCAACTGGCCACAGTCAAGCCATCATAATCGATCAACCAGCCACCCATTCCGTCATTGGCTGTGGTGCCATCCAGTTTCATTTTTCCAGAAACCTCGCAGACTTGCTGTTCAAAAATCTCCGGCGTGGTTGGCAACTCGGTAAAACCCAGTTCATCCGCCCAGGTTTTATTGTAGAACAGCACCTTAGCGGTTCGCTGCGCTGGAATACCATATCTGAACCCATCAACAACGTCCTGTTGCCAGATGATATCCGAATAATAACTGATATCATCAGCCGTCAATCCCCATTCTGGCGAATTGACATAGGGCGTGAGGTTGGTAACGATCTGTTCAGTTTGGTTAAGGCGCAGCAAGTAATCGATCGGAGCAGCGATCACATCAGGGGGGGCAAAATTTTGTAAGTCAAGTGAAACCGCTTGGGTTAGCGCGCTGGCAGAACCGGGAGCGTTGGTGGTTATATGGATACCCCACTCGTTATTGGTATTAAATTCATCCACCAATGATTCCATCAATATCTGTACATTCCCCGACCAGGGATACATAAAGACGATGTCAATTCCCTTCAGGTTCGCCGGATCGACTTTGATCGTAGGCGTCGGTGTCGGTGGATTTTCTGTAGCGGTACTGGCAGATGCAATGGGTGTGAATTTCTCGCTACCTGTTGTAGACGGACCAACACAACCAGCGAGAAGCGATCCAAAGCAGAGAATAATTGGAAATAGTATTTTAATAATTTTCAAAATGTAATTTCCTGACAATTAATCAAAATCCGTTGGTCTGGAAGGTTCTACCAAATGAGAAAACATGCAGTTGAGTTCATCGGTGGTGACCCGCAAAACGGACAATTCCGGAAGATCATTCTGAGAAAAGAAAGTTGGATCGGCAGTCTCAAGTGGATCCGGGGTTGCTTCGGCAATCAGGTCACAAAGGATGAATAACTTATAAGTGTGAAAAGGATACGGCGGGTGTCCGTGAAGGTTACGATCAAAGATGGCTGCCACCTTGCGAGCTTTGACGATCATGCCCGCTTCCTCGCGCACTTCGCGTTCTACTGCCAAGCTGGGTGGTTCGTTGATGTCCACCCATCCTCCAGGCAGCGTCCAGCGCCCGTTGTCCATCAATTCGCGGACCAACAGGATCTTCTTGTTCTTGAACACCACTCCGCGTACGTCGATCTTGGGGGTGGCATATCCAGATTGCGTTTCAAAGACGCTGCTGACTTCCTCAAGTTCTGCCCCAGTCGCTTCAGCCATCATCTGCGCGGCGATCTTCTCAAGCTCAAGAAAGCGTTCCTTGTCAAAGGGATTCTGGGTATATGCCAAACCCGATTGGGCTAACGCTTGCACCTCTTGAGCCCATTTCATTATTTTTTCCATTTTTTGACCTTTCAGTAAATTGCTGGTGTTGACGAAAACTGGTCAATTCTGTATAATCACTTCATCAATTTTATACGAGTTAGGTCAAAAGTAGTAGGTTGTTCATGTACTGATAGAGAAGGAGGTCGCGGCTGAAAGCCTCCACAGCAAAGGACAACCAAAGTCATTTGACCAGATTTGCCGAAGAAATCCATATTGGAAAATAGACCGGCACGGGACAGCCCGTTACAGCCAAACCGGATGATAGTCCGGCAAGAGTGCCAACAAATGGCAAATCGAGGTGGTACCGCGGAAGTTGATCCTTTCGTCCTCTTCAGGATGAAAGGTTTTTATTTTAATTATCCATTTCATTGGAGGTCGCCATGACAGAAGATATGCTCGCCAAAACGTATGATTTCAAAGCCACTGAACAACGGCTATACAAACAGTGGGAAGAATCCGGTTACTTCAAACCGATTAATGACCCGAAGTCTCCCGATTTCGATTCCAGCAAAAAACCATTCGTCATCTCCATCCCGCCCCCCAACGTTACTGGAGAACTTCACCTCGGTCACGCTATGTTTGTTTCGATGGAAGACTTGATGATTCGATATCACCGCATGAAAGGAGATCCCACCCTGTGGGTCCCGGGCACTGATCACGCCGGTATCGCTACCCAAATGTTAGTGGAAAAAGCACTTGCCAAAGAAGGCATCAAACGGGACGAGATCGGCCGTGAGGAGTTCCTCAAACGCACCTGGGAATGGAAGGAAAAATATGGCAGCCAGATTACCCGGCAGATTCGGCGCTTGGGTGCCTCCTGCGATTGGGATCGACAGCGCTTTACCCTCGATGAAGGGCTCTCTCGTGCCGTACGCGAAGCCTTTGTGACTCTATATGAAAAAGGCTTAATCTATCGCGGACCACGCATGATCAACTGGTCACCCTCGTTACGTACTGCCGTCTCCGACCTTGAGGTGGAATACAGCGAAGAACCCGGTTTCCTTTATTATTTTAAATACATGCTGGCTGATGGCTCCGGAGAGTATATCCCCGTTGCTACCACCCGGCCTGAAACCATTTTGGGTGATACCGCCGTGGCTGTACACCCTGAAGATGAACGCTATCAGAAGTTCGTGGGAAAAGACGTGATTGTACCCATCCTGGGCCGGAAAATCCCCGTGATCGCTGATGAGTACGTCGACCGGGCTTTTGGTACCGGAGCGGTTAAGATCACCCCGGCACACGATCCTAACGATTACACGATCGGTCAAAACCACAACCTGGAATTCATCAATATTCTCAACAAGGACGCCTCGATCAACGACGCCGGTGGACCGTACGCCGGAATGGACCGCTTTGCCTGTCGCAAGAAACTTTGGGAAGACATGCGCGCCCAGGACCTGGTGATCAAAGAACAGCCGTATACGTTGAACGTACCGCGCTCACAGCGTGGCGGCGAAATCGTCGAACCGATGATATCCACCCAATGGTTTGTGAAGATCCAATCCCTTGCTGACAAGGCGCTGGCTGCCGTTAAAGAAGGTAAGACAAAGATCGTTCCCGAACGCTTCACCAAGGTGTATTACAACTGGCTGGAAAACATCCGAGACTGGTGTATTAGCCGACAATTATGGTGGGGGCATCGAATTCCGGTGTGGTATTGCGATGATTGCGGCGAAATGACTGTAGCGCGCGAAGATCCAACCGAATGTTCACATTGCCATAGCAAAAAGATCCACCAGGATGATGACGTTCTGGATACCTGGTTCTCTTCGGGACTTTGGCCTTTCTCCACATTGGGATGGCCAGAAAAAACACCAGACTTGAAGTACTTCTACCCCACCTCAGTGCTTGAGACCGGCGCGGACATCCTTTTCTTCTGGGTGGCGCGCATGATGATGTTTGGTATCGAATTCACCGGTGAGCCGCCCTTCCATACTATCTATCTGCACGGCCTGATCCTCGACGAGAAGGGCCAGAAAATGAGTAAGACCAAGGGTAATGTGATCGATCCGCTAGTGGTCATGGACGACCTGGGTACTGACGCGTTACGTTTCACCCTGCTTGTGGGATCCACTCCTGGAAAAGACAGTAATCTGAGTCTCAAGAAGGTGGAAGGCAATCGTAACTTTGCCAACAAGATTTGGAACGCCGGACGTTTTGTCCTCGGTGCTTTAAGCCAGGCACCAAAAGAACCAATCGCCCCTCCTCAATGGACTTTGGCGGATTCCTGGATCTGGGCGCGTCTGACAACGCTCGTACGTGAAACCGATCGTCTTTTCAATAATTACCAATTTGGCGAAGCCGGACGCCAGATCTATGAATTCTTCTGGGGAGAATTTGCTGACTGGTATCTTGAAATCGCTAAGACACAGCTCAACGAAGGAGGCGACTGCGCTTATTACACCGCCAGAACCCTGGTACGCGTTTTGGATGCCTGCCTGCGCCTATTGCATCCTTTCACTCCATTTGTCACTGAAGAATTGTGGCAAGCTTTAAAGAAGACAGCCATCGAATGTGGTTTTTCACCCTTTGACAGCCGCTCCAAGTGGGAGGAAGCCTTGATCATTGCACACTGGCCGGAAGCGAAGGAACCGGAAGGCTGGGTAGAACAGACTATCCAGGATTTCTCCCTTGTGCAAGATGTTGTGCGTGCCATCCGGAATCTACGCGCGGAAAAGGGAGTGCAGCCTTCCAAAAAGATCGCTGCCACGCTGGTTTGTGGAGACCGCAAAGCCATCCTCGAGAAACAAACCACCTCTATCTGCTCCCTGGCAGGGATCGAACCTTCCAGCCTGAACCTGCAGGCGTTGCTTTCGAACAAGCTGGAAAACCAGGTATCAATCGTAGTTTCCGGCATTGAGATCTATCTTCCCCTGGCTGATCTGGTGGATGCGGATGCCGAACTGGCAAGACTCTCGAAAGAATTGACAGAGACAAGTATTCAGATCGAAAGGCTCGAGAAATTGCTCAGCAGTGACTTTGGCAATAAAGCTCCAGCCGCCGTGGTAGACAAAGAGCGGCAACGTCTCGCAGCATTCAAAGAGACCGCGTTGAAGTTGGACCAGCAACTAAAGATGTTAAGAAAGTAGTGAAAAATAAGCCCTTCTCCAATCGAGAAGGGCTTATCGATTACCTGGGCATACGGCCGAACAACTTTCTGAAGAAGCGGTGAAAACCATGAATCGATTCCACTGGCGGAAGGTGCATGAACATACATTCTCCACTGACAACATTCATTCCGAGCGCCAGGGCTTTCTCTTCCGCTTCTCGCGATTCAGCACCCTGCTGCAGCCAGAGTTGTCTGATCCCAAGAGCAGCCATGTCATCGATTACTCCAAGTGTTGAAGCAGGCGGAAGCACAATCACCACCGCGGCGGGTTTGACTGGTAATGCCCCGATGCCAGCGTAACAACGCTCTCCTTCTATCATGTCCATGTGTGGGTTTACAGCGTAAACTTTCAATCCTTTGGCTTTCATGTCATGAAATAACATCGAGCCAAACTTATCTTTATTACGTGAGACCCCTACTACGGCAAACGAGGGTTGAGCGATAAATTCATCAATCGATTTTTGAGAGTTTTTCATGTAGGAAGCCTGTCTTCGTAAATATTATCTGTTAAATATAGCACTTCGGATTAAAAAAACAACCACCCCATTTTCTGGGATAGTTGTAATAAACAATCAACTGATTCGCTACGCTTTTCGCCTTATCACCAGAGTGAATATCACCAGCAATCCCACGACGATCGCTGCTCCAAGAGATGCCGAATAAATTAAAGGCACTGATGGAAATTTATTGGCGATCCCTGCGAAAGCCCAGATTAAAACCAACAGATATGCGACATCTCGTCTGGTGAAAGCCATTAAAGCAGCGATTACCACAGCTGCGACCAACATGATCACCGTCCAGGTCATTGTCCCGACCCCCCATCCAGACCAGTTTACAAAGTAAAGGACATCTGAAATATTCGCGATCGTGGCAACAGTAATCCATCCCAGGTAGATCGAGAAGGGAACTCTGACAGACCATGTTTCACCAGTACTGACCTTGTCACTGCTACCAATTCCGAGACGAAGATAGATCAGGATAAGGCTTACAAGTAAAGTAAACATGGCTAAGAGCGTCAGTGCGAATAATTCATAATGCCAAAGGAATATCCAGGCACAATTTGCAATACTACTCAAAATAAAGAGACCACTTATCCCAACCAAACGAGGATTGTCCCTTTGTGATGGAAGAGCTTGGAAAATTGCGTAAGCGATCAGACCTATGTATATCAAACCCCAAATTGAAAATACATATCCACTTGGGACAAAATAGACTTGGAATTTATCAGAAATTTGACCGGTTTCCAGGCCATTGAAAGGCAAAATATTTGCCAGCGCATTGATCGCTATCGTGATAATCACAGCAGTCACAACTACGATTTGTCTGAACATCCCTTTTTTCATAAGTTCCTCTCCTTCATTCAATAAATTCATTATAGAGAAGGATAGAGTCAATGAAAAGCGACTGTATAATCTTTGTAAATCCTTAAAATATTCTATCCGCGAGCCTTACGCATTGACTTTCGGGTACGAAAAGTAAGGAGAATGAAACGCCAGGCATGTTTTATCGGATGGATGTGACTGTGCTCGCCGGCGTAAATGGTTTGGATGGTTACCCAACCCAATTTCTGTCCATTCAGGATACAACGCATAATCATTTCTACTTCGAATTCAAAACCGTGCAATTTGCTTGACAAAAGTGCTGTCATTAATTGAGAAGAGATCAATCGGTAACCCGATTGGTTATCCGGAATAAGCTGCCCCATCGCCCAGGAAAACATCCAGGTGCCAATAGTGTTTGAACACATGCGCACAAATGGCATCTTGCGAAAATCGCGGCTACCAATGATCAAATCGGTGTGGTTTTTCTTAAACTCAGAAATGAACTCCGGGATCTCAGCGGGATTGTGCTGACCATCACCGTCCAAACAAATAACGGCATCGTAACCCTGATCGAGCGCATACTGAAATCCGCTGATCATGGCTGCACCCTTCCCCTGGTTGGGTTCCTGACGGATAACGAAGGCGCCACTAGATCTGGCTATCTCTGACGTTTCATCAACAGAACCATCATCAACAACAACCACCGGTAAAAAATGTGACGCTCCTTGCACCACACTGGCAATGTGGTCTCTTTCGTTATACGCGGGAATGAGAGCGAGAATTTTTACAGATTCTTTTACCATTCGGTTTCCTCACTGGCAGTGAATCGATGGCAGAAGTGTAACTTATTCCCCTCAAAAACTCCAGATATAAAATCCTGGTTGGATTGTGTCCAACCAGGCTACCATTTACCGTCTTCTAAAGATTCCCAACAACACCATGAGTCCGCAGGCGATCAAGACGATCGGGAAGAGCAGGGACATATCAAGTGAGAACCAGGTCATTACACCAGCAGCCGTTACAAACAATCCAATCAGTAGCATCGACCAGGTCTGCCAGTTCAAGCGCCAGCTATCTCTGCCCATAAAAATCACCGCGTTTAAAAGGATTCCGACTCCAGCGACCAGGATGGGGATCGCCCACCACTTAGGATAAGTGGCCAGCCAGCCCTGCAAAGAAACAATCGGCAAATACTGGATTAGAAAACCGAATCCTACCACCATGCCAGCGAGTCCAACCCAGGCGGCAATGCCAGTCCAGACAGAGAACCGCGGATTTACATCTTTTTCGATAATTGACAAGCCGCCCATAAAAATGCTAAAACCGGCAGCGATCACCATCAGCGGCCAAAAACGCGACCAATCCATACCGAACATTAGAATCACACCCAAGGTTCCGATCAACACCGCGGAACCAAAATTACTGCGTACAGATGTGTTGAATCTCTGGTTTAAGTGGAATTCTTTCCAGGCTGAATTCAACGAGGAAAAAACCGGAATAAAGATAAATAATGCCCACCAATGAAAAGAGATATTAGCCAGATGCAGGTTTTGAATAAGAAGAATAACCCCCACGAGGATGAGGATCAATGGCCACCAAACACTGCCTGATCGTTTGGGTTTATTTACGATCGTCGGAATATCATTATTAGTTTGATTGGAATTATCCATAGATTATAAATCTCCTGTGCTCTATAACAATATATACGTGACTCTTAGTAAATAGTTGTACAGTTGCCCTAACCGGAAGGTATAATGCAAATCCACAAATCATCCAGGAGAATAAAAAATGCTACGAGTTGGTTATATCGGTTTGGGATTAATGGGTAAATCAATCGCCAGGAACATCTTGAAAGGTGGTTTTCCGGTTACTGTTCATAATCGCAGCCAGGCTGCTGTTGAGGAGTTGGTAAAGGAAGGCGCGACGCGTGTCAATTCACCCGCCGAGGTGGCAGCCCAATCGGATGTGGTATTCACCAACCTGCCCGACAGCCCTGATGTTGAAAAGGTGGTCTTTGGAGAAAACGGGGTCGTTTATGGCTCCCATCCGGGAATGATCTTTGTGGATAATTCCACCATCAAACCAGCCGTAGCCCGTTCAATCGCCCTCCGCCTGGCTGAAAAAGGCGTGCAAGCTTTGGATGCACCTGTCAGCGGCGGAGACATCGGAGCGCGTAACGCCACCCTGACGATCATGGTCGGTGGTCCGGCTGAAGCACTCGAGGTTGTTCGACCAATTTTAGCTGTAATGGGGAAAACCATCACCCATGTGGGTGATTCAGGCAGCGGACAGGTTGCCAAGGCGGCCAACCAGATCATGGTGGCTGCGCAAATGGTCGCCATGGCTGAATTGCTAATCTTCGCCCAAAAAGCAGGGACGGATCCGCGAAAGGTAGTGGAAGCGATCAAAGCCGGCGCGGCTCAATGCTGGACCTTGGACGTCAAGCCGCAACGGCTGTTTGAAGGCAACCGCCAACCCGGCTTCAAAGCCTCCATGCAGACCAAAGACCTGAATATCATCATGGAAACTGCTCGAGAATACGGAATTCCCCTCCCCTCTGCCGCGGTAGATTGCCAGCTTTACACATCCATGCTCCAGGCTGGGCAGGGGAACCTGGATAATTCTGCAATCATCGGTGTGATTGAATCTCTGGCTGGTGAAAAATTGAGAACCGCGTAAGAGAGAATCGCCTCTGCTTTACAGAGGCGATTTCGATGATTCTTTAGCCTTTTCAGGTTCCACGTGGACGGTTACCTCCAAATTGGGTATCTCCGCCCGCACATTTTTTTGGATCTTCTCGGTGATCTCATGCGCCTTCTCCACCGTCATACGGGGATTGAGACGGATGTGGACGTCAGCAAACAACGATGGGCCAGACATGCGAATTCGCACTTTATGAACATTCTTCACGCCATCGATTGACTGAATAATCCCAATAACCTGTCGATCCATTCCATCAGGAGGAGAGTCTAATAATCCCTGGATGGTACGAATTCCCAATTCAACGCTAACATAAATCACGATCGCAGAGACCCCCAGCGCGGCCACCGAATCGGCTTTTTCTAGCCACTTCAAACCGGGTACCCACTCGCTAATCTTCACCAACAGTAAACCCAAGATGACCACACAGGAGCTCCATATATCGGTGCTGAAATGCAACGCGTCTGCTTCCAGCGCCTGACTGTTGTGTTTCTTCGCCGCGCGGTAAAGAACCCGTGATCTGGAGAAGTCGATCACAATCGATGTAAGCATCACAATGAATGCCCAGATGGTGATGTCCACCTGGACAGCCTTCCCGGTCAATCGCGAAATGGCTTCATAGATGATCCAGGCGCATGTACCTAAAAGTAATAAGGTCTCGAATAGAGCAGACAGGTTTTCCACCTTGCCATGGCCGTAAGGATGCTCCTTATCAGGATCTTTTGAGGATACTCGTACCGCAAACAGGGTAACCAGTGCTGCCACCAGATCAAGGGCAGAATGAGCAGCTTCGGCCAGAATCCCTAACGAACCGGTAAATATGCCAACAATGATCTTGAAAGTTGTTAAACCAACTGCGGCGATCACTGATGTGAGTGCCGCCATGTTTTTCTCTTTTCTCGGGGTCATCTCTTTTTGATCGGGCATTTCAATCACGTCTCCAGGTTGAATTCTTCTGTAAATAAAGTAACGATCTCTTCCACAGCAATTTGAACTTTTTCACTCAACGCAGCGGCAAAATCAAGTTGTTCAGGCTGGATTCCCAGGTACATTACCTGGCAGCCCAGATCTGATTGGAGATAATTACCCAGTACTGAAAGTGGCAGGGTGTGACTTGAAGCGCTCATACCATCGATCTTTTCTTCCTCAAGCCATTCAATCGACCCAGGTGCTTTTCCCAGATCCGCCGCGTCAACCATGATCACCAGGTCTGGAGCGAATTTTCGTAGAGGACCACTGGCGTTTTCAGGAATTGGTCCACCATTGATGGCGATGAAATCCGCCGGTAGAGCGGATGCCAGATTTATTTTTCTGGCAATCTCTATACCGGCGGCATCATCCCCGTTTAATTCCGAGCCAATTCCTACCACGGCGACTCTGAGCTGATCAGGATCAGTCTTTAGCTGCAGCTTTTTCTTTTGGAGCTGACTTCTCACCAGGTCGAGTTGCTTTTTTAAGGAGAGGTTTGACATCTTCTTCCCTGCCATAGTAGACAACAAAAGGCTTCTTGGACGTGGCAGCCAGTTCCCAATCTTCTTCAGACATATTGATGCAATTGAACCTGCAATTCAAGACGCACTGCGCGCAAAAAGTACAACGGTCAACGTTGTAACGCATGACGAATCTTTTATTGACCTTGTCGATTGTAAGGATCTCAATCGCGTCCGCTGGACAATCTTTGACACAAAGCTGACAGCCGGTACACTTCTCGGCTTCATAAACGAGCATGCCACGGAAGTGCTCCGGAGCCTCCGATGATTCAAACGGATATTTTTCGGTATCCGGTTTACTGATGAATGATTTTAGAATATCTCCAATCATTGAACCGATCGTCATACTGCTATCCTCCGATCAATTTTTGGACAAATGGTTGAACCACCGGCGAGAAATACTGCCCAATGATAATAACAAGCAATTGTACCAGAACCACGATGGTTCCCGTGCGCCACCACATGCCTACAGTCTGATCGATGCGTAATCGTGCAAAAAGCGACTGCAAGGCAGCTGTGACGAGCAAAAGAACAAGTGTCTTCCACAAGAAATCGATCGGGTTGGCGATACCACCCATGTAGAATGAGGCAATGAGTGTCAGACCAATGACCAATTCGATATCCCGGCCAATCTTGAACAAACCAAACCCGCGACCACTATATTCGGTCAATGCACCGGCGACAATCTCTGTCTCCGCTTCTGGTGAGTCAAATGGGGGTAATTCCAATTTGCCCATTAAACCCACCAGCGCGACCACAAAACCAAAAGGCTGAACCAGTGCGTTCCATAACCCGGTTTGCGCAATCGCATTGATATCGCTAATCTTCCAGCTCTGGGCAGCAATCGCAGGGCCAAGCATAGCCAGGAGGAATGGAGCTTCGTATGAGAACAACTGGGTCAAAGCACGGGTGGCACCTACCAAAGAGAAACGATCAACGGTATTCGCACCAGCCAACCCGATGCACAGGGTCATCATGCTGAGCAAATACAACGTGACGACGAGGTCACCACTAAACCCATAGCTGGCCTGAAACCCAAACATGGGCACATATAGAGCAGCCGTCAGGGCAGCAGCGAGAGCGACGATTGGCAGGATGACAAACAAAGCTGGTTGAACCCCGGTCGGGATGATTTCTTCCTTTGCCAGAAGCTTTATGAAATCTGCTAACGGTTGGAACCAGCGCGGACCAATGCGGTTCTGAAAACGCGCCACTAACTTTCGATCGACATACTCATAGATCAAACCAAAAGCCAGTAAACTTAAACCGCCTGGAAAGACGAGTAATGCAACAATTGGGTTTATCGTCAGGTTGTTCATTTGTAATATGCAATCCCATACTTTCTTAAGTCTTCCCAACTCCATACTTGCGTATCGTTTCCACGATTGATTGTAACCATACGATCGTTGCAAGAGAAGCAGGGATCAATACCAGCCAGGATCATGGGCATGTCAGCCAGTTTGTGACCGACTGCTAGGGTGAGAACAGAAGCCCAGTTGCACAAACTTGGCGTACGTACTTTAATACGATCCGGTTTGTCGGTACCATTACTGCGCATAAAGTAGAACAATTCGCCACGGGGTGCTTCGACTCGGCTTATTGTCTCCCCTTCAGGGATTCTGCGCGGTACTTTGACTGTCAATTCACCATCGGGTAGTTTGCTGACGATCTTCCTTACCAGACGGTAGCTTTCGTATAACTCATTGATACGAACAACAAACCTTGCCTCCAGGTCACCAGCAGGTTCGGTCACCAATTTCACGGGGAACATGTCATAACCCGCATAGGGTGAGTCCACGCGCACGTCACGTTCCACCCCGGACGCGCGGGCTGTCGGTCCAACCGCGCCCAGCAGTTCAGCCTGCTCTTTGGTCATCAGACCAATATTGCGGGTTCTTCCCAGGAAGGTCTCATCTTCAGTGACCACCTTCATGTAATGCTTCGTTCGTTCTTCAAGGAAATCCATGCCATATTTCAAAGCATCTTTTTGATCCTTGTTCACATCGATCTTGACACCACCGATGACATTGGCTGAATAGTTCACACGATTCCCGGTCAGTATTTCCAACAACTCCATGACCGTTTCACGATCGCGCCAGGTGTACATGAACAGTGTATCAAACCCACCTTCATGAGCGGCAACTCCCAGCCAGAGAAGATGGCTGTGGATGCGTTCCAACTCGCCAATGAGCTCACGGATGGCTTGAGCCCGCGGTGGTGCTTGAACACCGGCCAGTTTTTCAACACCGAGTGCAAAGGCCATGGCATGTACATGAGAACAAATACCACAAACGCGTTCCATCAGGTAAAGATCCTGAACATAATTACGGTCTTCGGTTCCTTTTTCCATACCACGGTGAACAAAACCCAAACGCGCGGTCGCGTTGGTGACGATCTCACCATCGACCGTAAATTCGAAATGACCCGGTTCCTTCAGCGCTGGATGCTGAGGACCGATCGCGACGATAAATTTTTCGGGAGCCTTCGTGTTTTCCATCGCCTATTTCTCCTTGTTTCCCAACTTCTGTTTCTTTGATAAACCAGTAAAAGTCTTTCTCAACGGATAAACGCCAGTCGGCCAATCATCTGGAAGAAGCAAATGCTCAGTGTTGGGAGTTCCTTTGAAATCAATCCCAAGTAACTCTGCTGCTTCACGTTCATAAAGAGTGGCCGAAGGGATAATGTCACAGATCGTGTCAATCTCTGCTTTTTGGTAATCAAGTGCGACTCGCAGTGTGGTCACCACAGGCCCTGAACAGAAGTGATACAGAATTTCGAGATTCCCTTTCCCTTTGACAGGAGTTCTCTCTGTGGTTCCTTCAGCAGTCTCGAATTCTGCCCGGTCAAGAGCGGTGATGGCTGAAAGGTAACCCCATTTGACATCCATGAGAGCCTGGACACAATTCTTAATATTACTTGCGTCCACGGTGATATCCAGACGATTTTCCTCAGGCGTTGTCTCAGACAGAGTCCAGGGTTGCAGAGCCTTATGAGCATTGGCCAGAATATCCGCAGACGTAACTTTGATCTTTTTTGTTGTAGGCATTTTTATTGCTCCTCTTATTCCTGCAAGCTCTTGAGAAGCTGCACGACACCATAGATGATCGCTTCAGGGCGTGGGGGGCAACCCGGCACGTAGACATTAACCGGGATAACTTCACTGATATCACCCACCACATTGTAACAACCCTGGAAAACCCCGCCGCTGATACCGCACGAACCTACAGCGATAACAAATTTAGGCTCAGGCATTTGCTCGTAGATACGAACGAGTCGGTCGCGTGCCTGTAAACTCACCGGGCCGGTGCATATCAATACATCTGCGTGACGAGGACTTCCCTGTAGCTTGATGCCAAAGCGTTCCACATCATAACGCGGAGTTAAGGTCGCCAGTATCTCAATATCACAGCCATTACAGGAACCGCTGTTGAAATGGATCGCCCAGGGCGAATTCACTCGCGCCCAGGTTTTCAATTTTTCCATCAGGTTTGCCATAATTTTCTCCTTGTCCTTTTTATGACGATCAGCCCATGATCAGGGCGATCAAGGCGAGGATCAACCCGATGAGATAAGGGATCATTGAGACTGTGAATGAACCAGTACCAATGATCAGCATGCCCAAGTGGAGCACAGCGAAGAAAAACGCCACCAGGAAAAATGGCCGATAGCCAGGTGCTGCCAGAGTAGTTGGGGCTGCTTCACCACTGCCATACACGCTGGATTTTGAAGATGAAGGATTTCCCTTACCAGCCAGTCCACGGCCGATCAAGTAGATCGCGTAAACCAGAGGAAGGTAGATCAAAAAAGCAAGAGGGGGGGATAAAAGTATATTCAGGTTGCTCATCGATAATCTCTCCTAAAATCCAAACGGACTGAGGAAAATATTCGCTGCCGGGACTGTGATCTTGCTGATCAACGACGGCCAGACACCCAGCAGGAGGATGCCAATGGTCAGAACAACCATTGGGGTAATCATCCAGGAAGATACAGCTTCTCCGGCTGTGACGACTTCAGATTGCTCATGGCGATACATTCTGTTGATGATCGGGGCGTAGTAAGCGAGGGAGAGAATGCTGTTCAAACCCACAAAGATCACCACTGCAATCAACCAGGCGGTTTGGCCCTGGGCCACCCCAACCAAAATCTGCCATTTCGACATAAAACCAGCCATCGGCGGCAGACCACCCAAACCGAGCAAAGCCACGCTGAACATCAAAGCCACGGCAGGATATTTCTTTGAGGCACCATTCAGATCATCCAACACGAGTGGAGAATGATTTCCTTTTGCCAGGTGCAGAACATAAAGCAAGGCTCCTGCTGCAAGGAAGGCCAATCCTTTCATCAACGCGTGCGTGAACATGTGGAAGTAACCACCGGCCGCTCCCGTAATACCGGTCGTAAAACCGATATACAGGGTGACGCCAAACCCTACCAGCATGTAACCCACCTGAGCGATACTTGAGTATGCCAGTAACCGTTTTACCTCGGTTTGGCGTAATGCCATCAGGTTGCCGATCAGGATGTTCACACACCCGAGAACCAGCAAGATAAGACCCCAAATGTGCGTTACTTCGTTCAGAACAATTACGATCCGCAACATGGCAACCAGACCGGCTTCAATGACGATGCCCGAGAGCATGGCACTGATACCGCTGGGCGCTTGAGAGTGGGCATCCGGGAGCCAGGTGTGAAGGGGAACCAGGGCTGCCTTGACGCCAAACCCGACAATGATAAGGATGCCACCGATGTAAAGCATTGGGTCAAGGGCAGTGAAGGCGCCCAGGAAGCTTGGCAGATACACCGTACCGGTCTGGCTGAACAAAACGGCGATACCGAACAATGCCAACGCTGAACCAACTGCCGACTGAGTCAAGTACTTGAATCCGGCTTCAAGCGAAGCGGGTTGCTCATGATAGAAAGCCACCAGGAAGTAGGTGCTGATTGCCATTACCTCGAACCAAACCCATAAGTTGAAAAGATCCTGGGAGATTCCCAGACCAACGATTGAACCGATCAATGCCAGGAGCAGCGCGTAGAATTTCTCTTCACCATCCTCATCCTGCATATAAGGGAATGAGAATAAGGTGACACAGAAACCGAGGATAACGACGATCAAACTCATCAAGCATGAAACACCATCGAAACCGATCAAAACCGTTCCGATGTTCGTATAAATACTTGAACTGGTGCCGATCCAATCTTTTGCCGTGAAATAGGTCAGGCAACCTTCCAGCAGGATAATCAAAACGGTGAACATTTTGGCAAAACTCATGCCGAGGAATGTCCCCTTGCGTACGCTGGATCTACCCAGCAAATAAACGATCGGGGAAGCCACCAGAGGCAGGAATAACATACTCTTGATTAAGAAATTTATATCCATTTCACACTCCAATGGCAAAAAGTGAGAACAAGATGATTATCGTGCAAAGAACTGCCAGAATATTCAAACCCAAAATACCGGTCTGGGTCACTCGCAATCCTTCAGCACAATTCTGGGTGGCTTTGACGATGCCTGTGTTGATTCCTTCGAATCCGAAGCTATGATCAGCCAGGTACCGTAGCCAACCGAAGAGTTTGGTGATCCCTGCCAACTTCGCCCGGAAGAACCAACAGAGTATGCCGACTGCAATAACAGCCAGCGGGATCAACGTTTGAAGTGTGAATACCTCATGGAACATCTCAGTCAGGTCCAGTGCTTTAAGAGTGTGGAAAGGTAATGAACCACTATTGAGAAGTTTCGAAAACCAGTCGATTGAAAGCCAGGAAACAAGTGCACCTGCAGCCAAAGGAGCCAGAGCAATCTTCATCGCAGCACCAGCTCTGTGGGCGTGGTAATCACTGCGCGGTTCTCCAAAGAAGACCATCCAGACCATACGGCAGGTATACAGTGCAGTCAACCCGGCAACAAAGACCATGATCCAGTACAACACCTTTACATCGGTTGCCGCACCGGCTTCAAGGATCAATTCTTTGCTCCAGAAGCCATTCAGTACGGGGATGCCTGCTAATGCGAGTGCGCCGATGATGAACATCCACTGAACGTAAGGCATCTTCTTCCCCACACCTCCCATTTTGGTCATATCGCGTGTACCCACGCAATGAATGACCGCACCAGCGCCAAGGAACAATAACGCTTTGAAAATGGAATGGCTGAACAGATGAAATTGACTGGAGAAGACGTCACCTGTTCCAATTGCGTAGAACATGTAACCCAACTGGCTGACGGTTGAATAAGCCAGGACACGTTTGAGATCGTTCGAAAACAAAGCCATGATCGCAGCCAGGAACGCTGAAAGGACACCCACTGCCATGACTGCTTCTTTCCAGTACGGAATCCCTGCAAATGCCGGAAAGAATCTTGCCAGCAGATAAACACCGGCGTTTACCATCGTTGCCGCATGGATCAGTGCGCTGATGGGAGAGGGCGCTTCCATGGCATCTGGCAACCAGGTTTGGAAGGGGAATTGGGCAGATTTTGCTGCCGCAGCTACCAGGAACATGAAGCCTAGAAATGCCAGCATTTTGGCAGGTAAGACGGAGGGATTGGACAGGAATACGTTCAGGTCATAACTCTGGGTGTAGACAAACAATAACAGTGCACCAGCAAGCAGACCCACGCCGCCGACCGAAGTGATGATCAAGGCCTTGATGCCACCACGGACGGCCTTGGGATCATCATTGTGAAAGGAGATCAAGCCGTAGGAACACAATGCCGTGATTTCCCAGAAGAAAAAGATCAATAACATGTTGCTCGTCAGCACCAGTCCTGACATGGCACCAATGAAGAACAGTACGTAGGCATAATAACGACCAAGACCTTCTTCACCGTGCATATAATTGACCGAAAAGATCACCGCCAGTGAACCGATGATCGTCGCGATCAGGGTCAGAAAGACACCCAGTCCATCAGCAACAAAGGAAAAATTGCCGAAGGCTGATCCCATTTTGACAGAAAACGCGACTTCTTTTGACGTCTGCGGGATCAATAAAACAGCAGCAGCCGCGGCAGCCAGCGAGATGATCACAGCCAGGCTGTGTTGCAATTTTTCATGTCGGTCTTTATCCAGCAGGATAATTAGTGCACCCAACCAGGGAACACCGATGATCAAAGGAATTAGGAGATTGCTGCTCATGCTTACCTCTTTAATGATGAAAGAGCTTTAGTATCGAGCGTCCCCATCTTATGACGGATCTGCACGGCCATCGACAATCCAATCACAGCCACAATGGTATCAGCGACGATCACTGTCAGGCCCATCGTCTGAGCAATGCTGATCATACCGGTCAGGTTCCCGGCCAACACAAAAGCCAGGAAAACGCCTTTGATGATCAATTGCAGGGCAACGATGACCTTGATCAAGTTTCTGGTTGCCAGGAGACAGTAGAAACCAACCCCTACCAGGCCAAGAATGGTTAATACAATTATGAAAGGAACTGGTAAATTGGTCATTCTTCGTCCTCCTCCTGAATCTCGGGTTTACCATCGGACAAAAGTCCCAGAACCCCCAGAACGCCGCAGAAAATGAATGCGATCTGGAGCAGGATGTCCAAATAACGGTTGCCCCAGAGGATCATTGATGCTGTAGATGGCATCTGCAGGGTCAGACCCAGAACTCCGCTTTTCAGCGTCAAGAAAATGGTCATGCCGACCGCGATGATAACCAGACCCCAGGCCAAAGCTTTGGGCATGACGGGCTTCAGGCTCATCGGTTCTTCGCCAGAGATATTAATGGCAAAGACAAACAAAACCGTCACCAGTCCAGCTCCAACGCTCAACTCGATGACGGCTAATTGCTGTGCGCCCAGCAGATAGAGCATCAGCGCAACAAGTGCGCTGGTCACTGCCAACCATATCGCCGAAACCAATAATTTTTTCGACGTGACAGCGAGTATGGCACACAGCAAGATTCCGGCTGCAACTATGGCATACCACATTTACGTCCTCCTAAAGGGTATTCTATTAATCCATTTGGAATTGCTTCCAAACTAGCTAATAATATCAGAAAAACATTAACATTTCACTTTAAATTACCATTTTACCCTTAAAAGTTTAGGAGATCCTATGGAGATTCAATCATTTTATTTACGAGTTTTGAGGAAAAAGTTTAAATTCACTTCTTGTACTATTCTAAATTGTTATTATAATCAACACGCTTAATACTGAATTTTAGGAGTAAGTTGGAATCATGAAAATAGCTGTTCTGGCAAATTTAAAGGAAGACGCCCCCGTCTCCCCGGACGACCCCCCTGGACATTGGGATGACCTGGATGACAAGGAAACGGTAAAGGCCATCCTTGATTCATTGATCTCGCTTGGCCACGAAGCAAAGTACTTTCCAGCGGGGATAGAATCAGTAGAACCACTCAAATCATACAAACCAGATCTCTGTTTCAACTCAGGTGAAGGACATTTTGGCGCATCTCGTGAAGCCCAGATGCCAGCAATTCTTGACAGCCTGCGTTTACGTTACACATGCGCCGGAGTGTTGGGAATGTCGCTATCACACAGTAAAAATGTCGCCAAGCGCATGTTCCGTTGCGCCAGTTTGCCAACGGCCAATTTCACGGTTACCGACGATCCTGACAAGATCGATGACAAAGGGCTGCATTATCCATTGTTTATCAAGCCAGCTTCAGAAGGTTCTTCCATCGGTATCAACGAAAATGCAGTCGTCAACAACCATGAAGAACTCGTCAAACAGGTAAAATGGGTGTGGGATTGCATTCATTCCCAGGTACTTATCGAAGAATATATTGTTGGCCGTGAATTTACGATCGGTATCCTTGGCAATGAAGCTCTTCCAATCGTCGAGATCGTCTCCCCCACAGGGTTCTATTCGAATGAGCAAAAAGAAGACCTCGAGAGTGAGGTTTATCGCATTTGCCCCGCCCCTCTCTCTGCAGAACAGACGAAGGAATTTCAATCCCTTGCTCTTCGAGCCAAAGAAGTACTTAGCCTTGAGGATGTATGCCGTATGGATATGCGGATGGATAAGGATGGAAATCCATTCATCCTTGAAGTAAATCCAATTCCTTTAATGTGTCCTGATCCGGAACAGGCATCATTGGTTTATGCTGCCAGAGCAGCCGGTTATTCATATAAAGATATGGTTGAAAAGATCATAAAATCAGCCATAAATCGGCTTCACCTCAATTAATAAAAAACGGAGCCTGTAGTTTTTTTCAGGCTCCGTTTTCCTTCTCAGTCTTCGTTTATGAATCCTCCAAACAGATAATTAAATATTTCAAATTCCCCTGTCCTGCCTGTGTGATTGGGGCTCGATGCGTCCCAAATAGCTGCAAATGAGGCCACTACATCGTTCGCATCCAGCGATGCCCCGTTGGAAAAATTGACATTGTAGCGAAGGTAAAACGTCCATTCCGTCATGGTGTCGTTGGACGTCCATGAATCAGCCAGAGAGGGTTGCAACCCTGAAGCACCATAACCCTCCGTCACCAGGGTATCATAGAGCAGTCGGGTGATTCTGAAAGTATCGTCGTTAGTTTCATCTGAAGGCCACAGGCTGATCGGTCTATTTTTCTCGTATACCTGTATGGTCACAGTCTGAGGAGATAGGTTTTCGTAGTTTTCAAAACTTGAATTGGTACTGGCGCTGCTAATCGTATTTCTGAAGAAACTCCATTGCGCTACAAAGCCAACAGGGATAAGTGGAACAAAATTCTTAAAGTCTTGATTGAGTTGATCAAATTTTTCCTGCCGCGTGGACGTAGAAGTGGCAGCCTGTACTGCATACAATTCCTGCTGCAGCACAGAATATGGATCTCCAAATCGCCTGACCTCCCGCAATAATGGGATTTCATAAAAAGCCGCGCCGTCAGCGTACTGAGCCTTATAAGTATCGAGAAACATCATCGCGGTGCCGTTCCAAATGGCGCTGTCAAATTCTTCTTGCTTCAAGGGCTGTAATTCAACATTGACCCCGATCGCAGCCAATTCACTCTTGATTTCAGCGGCAATCGATCCTGGGTTCTGGATCAAGCTTGAAGATTCATCAACATAAGCCAAGGTAATTGTCTGTGAAAAATCGAAGTTTGCACCTTCCAGAGTCTCTTTGGCTTTTTCTTGGTCCACTTCATACCAACTCAGTGAATTCGATCTGCCGGTATTCAAATAGGATGGAATGAGTTGCGTTGCGGTCTCAGAACCTGAAGCCAAATAGCTTTGAGTCAATTTTGCCTGATCAATGGCATACGCAATACCCTGCCGAACAGCTACATCATTGACGGGGCTGAGTTTATTGTTGAACCCGATATAGACCAGATTCAACGAATCATGACGAATGCCAGTAAACGCTGTATCCTGCTGCACGGGAGCCAGCGCTGCTGGATCGATGGTGTTAAGCACATCACCGAGTGAACGATATTGATAAGATGTCGCATCCGCGTACCAGTGGAAATAGATGCTGGTCACCCTAGGAGGAGTCCCCCAATAGGTGGGAGAAACCTTGAGCAAGATCGGCAAGTCCTTTTCGTTTGTAACTACAGTAAAAGGTCCTGTCCCATTCATTTCTTGAGTCATTAAGAGGGAATCTCCCTGATGGCTGTCCAAAAAATCTTTGTCCTGGATGGCCAATATTGGCGAGGTCATTTTTTGAGGGAACGCGGCATCTGCGGAGCACAAGGTGAATTTCACGGTGAAAGCATCCACTGCTTCTACAGAATGGATTTCTCCCCCGTATCCGCAACTCTCAGCTTCCACTTTCATGGCCGAAAAATTCGAGTTGCCAGCAGATTGGGCTGAAATGCCCGAGCATCTGTCAATAGCCGGGTGATTAATACCACCCATAGCCGCCTTGGTGTATACCACTGAAATGAATGTGGCGGGGGTTAAAAATCAAATTGAATCGGGAAGAATTTCTTGATTAATAGGTTCCTTTCTGCGGTTACGCTGCCTGAAGCTATCCCCGCGAATAATTAATGTGTGGGCGTGATGAGTGAGACGATCCAGGGCAGCACTGGATAAAAGATCGTTGGCGAAAATATCGCCCCACTCCTCAAAGGCACGGTTACTGGTGACAATAATCGAACCCCGTTCATAACGTTCTGAAATAATCTCGTAAAGATCCTGGGAAGACTGCGGAAGGACAGATTGAAGGCCAAAGTCATCCAGGACCAATAAATCACAAGATAAGACCCGGCCAATCAAACGATGATAAGTGCCATTCGCCCGAGAGGTTTGAAGTTCGTTCAACAAGCGGTGTGTTGTTTTAGCCATGACCTTGAAGTTGTGTTTAATCGCTTCAATGGCAATCGCATTGGCGATATGACTTTTTCCCACCCCGGTCGGGCCGCACATCAGTAAGTTTTCATGACGTTGGATAAACAGGCAGGAAGCCAGATCCTGGATAAAGGTGCGGTTAATTCCCGGGGCAGCCAGAAAATCAAAGTGGGCTAACGTTTTGTTGCAATCACAACCGGATTGAGCCAACCTGAGGACCTGAGCCTGTTGTCGACGTCGTTCCAGTTCGTCGTCCAACAGCAAAGCCAGGAATTCCAAAGGAGCCAACTGTTGGTCAATGGATTGAGAAACCCTCAGATCCAGGGTCTGGAGCATGCCTGAGAGTTTGAGCTGGCGCAGTTTGGGGTAGAGAGGATGGGACAACATCAGTTTGTCCTCCAAAATTCTTCCTGTTTGCGCGCGAAAGTAAAGTTACGCAGCGGCAGAGAAAGTTGGGTCTCAGGTAACGGCTCGCAGTCCAAAGCTGCATTGAGGATGCTCTTGATCTGGCGGTAACGAATATCGCCGAAGTACAAGGCTCGGGCGCAGGCTGCTTCCAATCGTTTGGTTCCCACACTTTCTTCCAGGCGGAGAATGGCTTGAACCGTGCGCAGACGGTCGAGAGGGCGATCATCGAGCAGCTTTTCAACTACTTGCAGGGTGGACGGTCCCACTTTGGCTCCCAGTTTTTTGCAATATTCTGGTGTGTGGGTCAGATAGGCGGCTTTAGCCGGTGGGTAATCTTCCAGACGGGTTTGCCACTGCCCGGGGCGGGTGCTGCGTGGATGGGTGGAAACCAGTTCCAGCCCTTTGTAGATTTCCACAAACCGTTCGCTGATATGGGCGGTAAGTTCCTGGTTAACCAGGGCAAAAGGAACGGAATAAAAGCTGCCCGCGATATTCACGTGGCAATCTGGATGTACGTTCACTGGCCGGATTTCCAGCAATTCAAAGGTTTCACTCGGAAGCGGCAGCAAGCGCTCTTTTTCAATGCTGTTGAACAAATGCAAAGGTGCTTCCGCTGTCGTGCCGTGATGGCGCACCCCGGCCGTATTCATCACCCAGTCGCGCAAATGCTGGTTGGCTGTCCGAATATCCACAAATTCCTGGCCAGCAAAAAAGTTGCGTTTCACATAATGCACTCCCGATTCCACCTTGCCTTTGTGCTCCGGTGTATGGGGAATCGTGGGACTGACGAGAAAATAATAGTGTAACGCCAGCTTGCGGTAGGCTTCTCCCAGAATTGGGTCGTGCACCAGGGCTTTCAAGACTGCCGATTTTAAATTATCCGGGATGATCCGCCTCGGCACACCTCCAAAAAACGCAAATGCTCGTTTGTGCAGCCCGATCCAGGTGGCTATTTTTTGGTCAAAGACCAATTCGGCGTATTGGTGGCGACTGTAACACAAGGTGGCTACAAATACATAGGCTGTGCGCATTCTCTTGCTCACCGGATCATATAGCTGCCCAACCGTCCCAAAGTCCACCTGCATATCTTCTCCTGGTTCGCTGTGTACCCGCACCACTGCTTCTGGTTGCCGGGGTTCAAGCTGGGCAACAAAACGACGTACCGATGAATAACTACCTGTATATTGATAGTTCTCTCGCAGCCGCTGCCAGATGGCGGTCATTTCCACTCCCTGTTTCAGGTATTCTCTCACTACTTCACGATACGGCTCAACCGTTGAAATAATTTTGGGCGGTTGCACACCCGGGCCTAATACCTTGTGGATTTCTTCGTCTCCGGGTAAGACTTGTTTTTCTTTCAAATATCCTGCCTCTTTGGCTATTTTATGATATTTGTGCACGGTTGGCCGAGAGATTTGTAAATCCTGCGCGATGCGCCGTTCGCTTTCTCCCAGCTGTATCCGCCGGATGATTTCTTTTATCAAATTCATATGCTTTCGCTCCATGTTCTTTTCCTCCAGTATTTTTCTGGAGGTATTGTGCCACATTCATGGAGTGGTAAGCATTCGGGCGGCTATACCTGGTAAGTATTCGGGCGGCTGCGCCTGGTAAGTATTCGGCCGATCATGCCTGGTAAACATTCGGGCGGCTACGTCTGGTAAGTATACGGCCGATCAATGACAGCATCCGGTCAAAACCAGAGAAAAGACCAGAAGCATCGAAAAAAGATTTCGACAGGAAGTCAATTTCATGGAACATCTCACATTTCTCAGATATTTATCTGTTAGAAACAGTTGGACCTGAATCCATTATATTTATTATAAAGTCAGTGTCAAATAGAAGACTTTTCAATAATGAAAAGCTGTGACTCCTGTATCCCCTGTCTTCTTCACCAAATGAATGAGGTAAAATGGAGAACATGTCTTTAAAGAAATGGTTATTGGCAGACGAAAAAGTAACCTGGGCGATTCGATTGAAAGAGGAGAATAATCCTGTCAAACCAATCGCGTCTTTTTTTGCGCATTCCGGCGATTCGTGGTTCTTGGAAGCTGCCCTTCTGGTAATTTGGTTATTTACCGTCGGCAAAGTACACCAGTGGGTCTGTTTGTTGGCCGGTGCAATCGCAATCCTGGCTATCCTTGTCCTAACAATCAAATTCGTGATCCGGCGTCCCCGCCCCGAAGGGGAATGGGGAGCCATCTACCGCAATACAGATCCCCACTCATTCCCATCCGGCCATGCTGCTCGTGTTGCCATGATTTCGTTTTTGGCATTTTCTAATGGTTTTTCTGCGCTTGGAGTAGTGCTGATTTTCTGGGCTATTCTGGTTTGTCTGGCGCGTATCTGGATGGGTGTGCATTATCTTTCCGATATTCTTGCAGGCGTCCTGCTCGGGATCTTTTTCGGTTGGGTGATGACCCTGCTGACGCCCTGGTTCATCAAAACCATTCCATGGGTGTTCACCGATCAGACCTCTCTATTGCAATTGTTCAAGTGATTCAAAAAGGCCGCACGGCTTTTTTAATGCATGGTACGAATGATCTCACCAGAATTGGTCAGATATTTCTTCAACTGGTAAACAGCCAGGCAGGAATGAGCCGGGAGGATGAAAACCAGATCACCGGGTTTCAAATCACCGATTTGATTGTCCGTGAAATGTAATACGCCGTGCTCTTGTGTCAAAGATGAAACAATTGCTCCATCGATTGGTTTTCCCCACCCGTTCCCTTCAGGAAATGCCACCAAACCATAGCTCCGTAACCCACCCACTTCCAAGAAATCCTTTGAAAGATGAATGGCTCCCCCATATACCACAACCTCTTTTCTTTCAGGGTGCGTGGCAATGACTGGGCAGGCCACAGCAACAGCAATTTGATCCGCACGGCACACACCCGCAGCATATTGCTGGGCATCATAAAATACAAAGTTCCCCGGCCGTAGTTCATCGATCCCTGAAAAATCCTCGCACAGAGAGCAGCCCGGGGTGTCACCGACTGAAACCTCGATTCCTTCGATCCCCTTCTGCTCCAGGCCATTTCGCAAATAATTGAGATGTTCAACACCCTCCCGGAATGCCAGGACGATCTCTTGCGGTGAATGGCAATGATAGGTGTTGCCCGAATGAGTTAATAATCCGCGGAAAGATAAATTTCGGTGCTTCTTTATTTCTTGGACCAATTCATATGCCTGACTGATATTCTGCCAATCGATCCCAGTCCGGCGCGCTCCGGTATCGACTTTAATCCAAACATCGGCCGTCGTGTTGGTAAGAGCCTCCACCGATTCTGGATTCTCTACCAAAACCTCCAGATGAATTCGTCTACCGAGATCCTCAATTCTTTGTTGTTGGCGGATATTAACCGAAATCGCGATAAGGATATCTCTCCATCCGTAGTCAGCGAAATACTCTGCCATATCCACCGATGAAGCTGTGATCTTTTCAACTCCCTTTTCTCGAAACCAATCTCCGATTACCGCTGATTGATGGGTCTTGAAGTGCGGTCTGAACCTCACACCCGCATCCTTGATCTTGTCGTTCATCTTTTCGATATTCTGTTTAGCAACGGCTTCATCCAGCAGCAACGTAGGTTGTTCGATCTGCTCTAAAATGCTCATGTTTTTCCTTTTTGAGGGAATTTCGTTATGGCATTTGCCCGTAATAGATGAGACCGCCAAAAGCCATAAACACCTGGCGTGTTGAAGAAACATAGAACGCAGTGGGTGAATATTGATCAATATTTTCACCATCGGTCAAACGCGGGTACAGGATTCGTTGCAAATTTCTAGCGTAGCTAAGGTGATAGATCGATTTTCCCAGTGTATCCAAAAAGTAGAGCGAGGAATCCGGTGCCTGTGTCATGTGCATTTGCGTAAATGTGGCATTGGTAAAGTTGTCGGTTTTAATCACCTTGCCTGTGCGTGAATCATTATAACTGGCAGGGTCGGTACATTCGGTCGATTTCATGTCTTTTAACGGACTGTAGGTGCATTCAACCAGCTCACCATTTGATCGCAGAATATACAGCTCATACCCCACCACTTCGATATCGATAGCTTCAGTCAATGAAGGAATAGTCTCATCAAAAAACAAGGTAGGTTTCTCCGCGAACTGATTCCCTGTCCCTTCATATCGATAGATCGCGTTGCCACGGACATCAAGTACGTACAAGTTTCCCTGATTGAGTGTGATCGAACTGATCGACACCCACCCCATGTCTGGTGGTTCCAGGCTCACGATGTAGCCAGATTCGCCAGGGACGCAGTAGTCCAGTTTGCCCTGAGAGTCGATCGCCATGATAGCCGCGCCGTAGGAATTATCGATGGAGATAGGTACCATATCAACAAGGTGACCGATGCTAGCGATTTGGTTGCTTTCATTCGGTCCACAGTCAAAAGAAGTATCCTGAATATACTCTGAACCCGATTGGGTGAATCGAAATACTCGACCGGTGGTGCCATCAAGCGCATAAAGATCGGCATTCGAGATTACCATTTGAATAATCGCCGTACCAGATGGCAGGGTTGAATTGACCGCCTGAACCATGTTAATTCGGGTCACTCCTTGAATTTCATCCAGTTCCGCCTGCACTTCATTACGCAGTTGGGTGGACTCGTCCGATTTTCCGTATTGATCTGCCTTGTCCAACCAATAAAGAGATTCCTGCAAACTCGATAAACGCAGCGACGCATCGGTACCCTGACTATCCGCCCGCATGGAGAGTTGCTGAGCCTGGGCAAGGTATCCTTCAAAGAGACTGTTCCGGCCATTGCGAACGTAAATGGACGCGGCAATAGCCACAATGATCACCGGAACCGCGATCGCGATAAACGTCAAAACACCTTTAGAAAATTTCAAAGGTTGGTCGGATGGGCCGGGCAGTACTTTCTGTAAAGCACTCTTTGTCCAGCCTTCAGTTTTCTGCTTAACCTCTGCACCTTTGCGTAGCGCTCCACCAACCGCTACTTTAACCTCATCGGATGAAGGAAATGGAATGCTAGAGATTGCCCTCTTTCCCCGTCCAGTGGACTCGTCAAGAGAATTGGACGAGGAAATTTCTTGTTTATCAGGAGGTACAACCGGCCGAAGCGTGGGTGTTTGTGCAGGCGCCCCATGAACCCTTCCGGATTGGGGTGTGAGCCTGATCTGCGGTTGTTGATCTGAATTGACACGCTTGTCATTCTCCATTGGTACTTGCCCTGATGAACGTTGATCTGATACGATAAATGGTTGTACCCGTTCAACAACCCCTGATTTTGGAGTCTGTGGTCTATTCTCTTCCACTGGCGTCATCACCGGGGCAGGAGCTTCTATCACAACCTCGCCAAGACGAGGTTTGAGCATAATGATCTTCCCACTTCCCTCTTTAAACCGGATTAAAACCCCCTGAGATGACCCAACCTCAGCGGTGAATAGATGCCTGTAAAGCGCCTCGTTGGTCAGTTTCTGAGATCCTGTAAAAGCCTCCCTGGTCCAAGTCTGCGGAGAATCGTGCGCCAGGATCAAGAAATCGCCACTCGAGACACTGCTCTGTACGAACCGAACCGTTGCTGTCTGAGAGAGACCCAACCCGCGGATATTACTGTCGTCGCTCGCCGTTTCATATCCTGAGGTGGTGATCAAGTGTCCGGTCCCCTCACCAGAGACAGCGAGGTAAACCGTGCCCTTTTTCAATACCATGATTTCCAAATTGCCGGATACCTGGCCATTTTGTTTGGCAAAACGTGAATTCCTTTCAAGCAGATCTTCGTTGATATCTTCAAAGATCGCTCGCATTCCGGCAGTCACGGTGCCCGGGTTGCGGTGATAGGAGGATGCTTTGTTCTCCAACCAGGTCTTCAATCCGGTATCGGTGATCGCCGACCTTCCGTTCAACTTGAAATACAAGATGAGAATATCGCTTTCACGACCTCGCGCAGCCTTTTTGGGTGGCAGGAGGACCAGAAAACCGGGATATAACGGTTTCTCTGAAGTCGCGATCGGAAAAGTGAAGAAATTGATGTCGAACAATTATTTTTCCTGAGGTTGAGAATTCCACCTGATTATACATCGGATGGATTATTGCCTTATCTTATCCAAATAGAGATACAAGATTCAAGCCAATGTGATTGTCTACATTAACTTGGTCTATAATCTAACTATATAAAACTATGAACAGGTGGTGTGATTATGGCTGCTGGCTCGAATAATTATTTTCTTGGAAAAGTCTTCGATACCAAAACCAATGCCCCAACGGCGGAACAGATCCTCCTGGATCCTTCAAACCTGACCACTCACGCGGTGGTCACCGGTATGACCGGTTCAGGCAAGACCGGTCTGTGCATCGGCTTGCTTGAAGAAGCTGCGTTGCACGGTACGCCCGCCATCATCATCGATCCCAAGGGCGATCTGACCAACCTGGTGCTACACTTTCCGGAATTGCTGCCAGCTGATTTCGAACCGTGGATCGATCCGGATATGGCGAAAAAGGACGGGAAAACCGTTCCCCAAGCAGCAACCGAAACAGCCGAGAAATGGAAGAAAGGATTGTCAGATTGGAATCTGGGCTCTGAGCAGATCAAGCAGTTGAAAGACGCAGTGGATTTCGCCATTTACTCCCCGGGTTCCACCTCAGGGTTACCGGTGAACATCCTCTCCTCGTTCCAGGCGCCCGATCTGGATTGGGAAGAAAACAGCGAGGTCCTACGAGAACGAATTTCCAGCACTATCACTGCCCTGCTTGGTTTGGTAGGCATTACGGATATCGATCCCTTGCGTTCTCGAGAACACATACTGCTTTCAAACCTGGTTGAAAACGCCTGGGTGAACAAGCAATCTCTGTCACTCACCGACCTCATCCTGCAAGTCCAGAACCCACCCATGGACCGCCTCGGTGCCTTCCCTATGGATTCCTTCTTCCCCGAAAAGGACCGCTTCTCTCTGTCAATGCTGCTGAATAACTTCCTGGCCTCTCCCACCTTCCAGGTGTGGCAAACCGGGCAGACGCTGGACATTCAATCCATTTTGTATACCCCATCCGGGAAACCCCGGCATTCAATTTTTTACATTTCCCACCTAAACGAGAATGAACGCATGTTCTTTGTTACGCTGCTCTTCACCGCTGTCGAAACCTGGATGCGCAGCCAACGCGGTACGGGCAATCTGCGCGCGCTACTTTATTTCGATGAAATTATGGGGTACCTCCCTCCAATCGCCAACCCGGCCTCAAAGACGGTAATGTTGCGTATGCTCAAACAGGCACGCGCCTTCGGTCTGGGATTAGTACTGGCCACGCAGAACCCGGTGGACGTTGACTACAAAGCCCTCTCCAACGCTGGTACCTGGATGATCGGCCGCCTGCAGACCGAACAGGACAAGCAGCGCCTTCTCGAAGGGTTGTCATCAGCCAGCGGCAATACTAATACAGCCGTTTACGACAAGCTCATCTCTGGATTGCAAAAGCGCGTCTTCCTCTGGCACAGCGTGTACCGCCCTGCCCCCACCCTGATGTCCACCCGTTGGACACTGAATTACCTGGCTGGCCCTCTGACGCGCACACAGCTTCCCGCATTGAATGCCCTTGCCGGAGCGAAAGCTCAACCTAAATCTGGCACACCGGCAGCAGACTCGCAAACCAGAACCGCCTCCTCAAGCAAACCCGTATTTGAAGTAACGGGGCAACTGGTGGCAAGTCGCCCCGCTGTAAACGGAAATGTGTCTGAATTCGTCTTCCCGACCGATCTGGATCCGGCTGCCGCGCTTACTGCCGCCAAACTTAGCGGTGCCAGTGTGGAAGGACTGGTCTATCTACCGGCGATCTTTGCCCAGGCAGAGATACGCTACACTTCCCGTCAGTACAACCTGGATTTCGCCCGCAAAACCGCTGCCATCCTGGAAAACCCCGGCTCGGGCCTGATCCATTGGGAAGAACTCACCATCCCGGCAATTGATACCCACAAGCTAGGCACACAGACTCAACCCAAAGCTTCCTTTCACGCTGTCCCCGCCTGGATGACTGACAAGGCCAAGGTGGCCAACCTAGGCAAGGATTTCGAAGAATGGCTGTACCGTAACGGCACTATCAAGATCAAGGCCAATAACCAATTGAAAGTCTACGCCAGCCCGGATACCTCCGATGCAGAATTCCAAAAAATGTGCGCGGCTGCCATTTCCACAAAAGCTACACCCACAAGCAGCGTAAGTAATAAATTGATCACCCTGCAGAACAAGATCGAACAACAGGAATTGGACGTCAAAGCTGCGGAAAACCAGGTCAGAGACCGCAACCTAGAAGCGATGGCCACAGGTGGAGGCATCGTTCTGGGAATGTTGGGAGTTGGCAGAAAGAAGAGCCTCTCGTCATCCGTGACTAAGATGCGCATGGTACAGACCGCGAAGGACAAGCTTGAAAAGGAAAAACAGGAATTGGAGAACCTGAAGGAGCAACTGGCTGCACTCCAAGCCAGCCAGACCGGTGCTCAGACATCATCTTCTGGCTCGGAGTCTTTCGCGGTCACTGAGATCCCATTAACCCCAACCAAGAGCGATATTTTTACCGACGTTTTCGGAGTCGCCTGGCTGCCATATTATCTCGTAAAAACCGGTGGACAGATTCAGGAAATTCCCGCGTTCAAGTAACCTCGGTTTTCGGTATAAAAACTCCCGGTTCCTGAAAAAGAAATCGGGAGTTACTATATTGGCCTTAGTTCATCTCCTGGCGGCCTGCGAGGGCACGCAACAGTGTGTTTTGATCCGCGTATTCCAGATCACCCCCGACCGGGAGACCACGCGCCAGTCGGGTAACCCGTACGTTCATGGGCATTAACTGCTGACGCAGATACAACGCGGTGGCGTCCCCTTCCATGGATGGGTTGGTTGCGATGATGATTTCTTTGGCTTCGCCCGAGCGTACTCTTTCCAGCAGCGACCTGATCTTCAGATCGTCTGGACCAACGCCTTCGATCGGTGATAGCACTCCCTGTAACACATGGTAACGCCCATTGAACCCGCCTGTGCGTTCCATGGCCAGCACATCCATCGCGTCTTCGACGACACAGAGGGTACCGTCAGCCCGCTGCGGGTTAGCGCAGATCTCGCACAGCTCCTGGCTGGCCAGTGTGATGTTGTGACAGATCTTGCAGGTGCCGGTGGCCGATTTTAATTCGGATAACGCCTGCGCCAGTTGCCCGGTCAGATCATCGTGCTCGCGCAATAAATAGAATGCCAGCCGGGAGGCAGTTTTTGGGCCAACTCCAGGCAAGCGCGAAAGCGCGTTGATCAGGTTTTGAACCGGTGCGGGAAGAATGGTCATGGGGAATTAGAATCCCAACCCGCCGAGGCCCCCGGTGAGAGGCGCCATTTTTTCTTCAGCCATCTTGCGCGAATCATCAAGCGCCTGATTGACACCGCTGAGGATAAGGTCCTGCAGCATCTCAGCGTCGGCATCCTTGAGCAACTCAGGATCGATCACCACTGCAGTGCAGTGCTGATCGCCGGTCATGGTCACCTTGACCGCGCCACCACCCACGCTGGAGGTGACGGTTTCGGCAGCTAACTCTTCCTGAGCTATGGCCATCTGTTCCTGCATTTTCTTGATCTGGGCCATCATGCCGCCCTGACCCATTCCACCGCCGCCCATTGGACGATTGTATCCTTTTGCCATATCAGTTCTCCTTCTCTACGGTTATTCCTTGTGAACCAATTTACCGCCCAGGTTCAGGGCAGTGCCAACGATCCCGTCCGCGTCAATTCCAAGATCGGCTGGAGCAGAGCCGCCTTTGTTGCTGATGACAGTACATTGTACCTGGATATTCAACCCCATCACCTTTTGAATCGCGTCACGGGTGAGAGCAAGATTATCGGCCGTGTCCATCTTCGAACGCAGCATTTCGCTGGCAAACCCAATGACCAGTGCCCCATCTTTGATCTGTAATGATTTATGCGAGTTGAGCAATGCTTCAGTCTGTGGCAGGATGTGCTTGACCTCTGCGCGGATAGCTGGCCAATTCTCTTGGATCTTTTGCACGCTAACGCCGGCGATATCATTGGAAGGTACGCTCACAGGTTTTGCGGATGGCGTTGCCGGTTCAGGTTTCTCCACCTTCGGCTGCGGGATGGGCTGTTCGACTGACTTCACTACAGCAGCCACTACCGATTTGGGTTGAACAGGCGTCCGCGACACGCTTACCGCAGGTTGACTAGACGCGGTCGCTCCCTCGATGGATTGAACCAGAGCTACTTCAAGCGCGAGTCCGGGCTGCCAACTGGTGCGCGTATCATTGATGGCTGAATTGAAAAGGCGAATCCATTCGAGCAGGTCATTCGTATCGCTAGATTGCGCCAGGGTTTTCATCATGGTCTTCTGCTCTTTGGTGGCGTCTACCTGTGAATCGTTGCCCACCTTGGTTAACAGGAGGTTGCGAAGATAATCCACCATCTGACGGGCAAATTGACGCGGATCGCTACCCGCGTCCAGAGCGCTGTGAATGGTGGCGAGTCCTTTCGCGGTCTCTTTTTGCTGGATCGCGCTAAACAGATCGACGACAAGCTGGTTCGTCGCCGTGCCAAGCACCTGCTGTGCCAGTTCGATGGTGATCTTCTCGCCGGTGGAAGCCAACTGATCCAGCAGGCTGATGGCATCGCGCATGGCGCCGGTCGATTGACGGGCGATCAGGATAAGCGCTTCGTCATCGGCGCTGATCTTCTCTTCCTTGCACAACTTCTTCAACGTCTCAACGATCTCCATCACCGGGATGCGGCGAAATTCGTGCCGCTGGCAGCGAGAGAGCACAGTCGCGGGGATCTTGTGGACTTCGGTGGTGGCCAGGATAAAAATGGCATGCGCCGGTGGTTCTTCAAGCGTTTTCAGTAGAGCATTGAAAGCTGCCGTTGAAAGCATGTGAACTTCATCGATAATGTAAACTTTGTAGCGTCCCTCGGACGGGGAGAAATTGATCTTGTCGCGTAAATCGCGGATGTCTTCCACGCTGGTGTTGGAAGCCGCGTCGATCTCGATCAGGTCTAAAAAGCGGTTCTCGTTCACCGCCAGGCAATTCTTGCATTGGTCGCAGGGGCGGGTGGTCAGATCCTCGGCCAGGCAGTTGACTGCTTTAGCCAGCAGGCGCGCGGTGGTGGTTTTGCCAGTGCCGCGCGGCCCCGAAAACAGATACGCGTGACCGACCTTCTCAGAGGCGATGGCATTACGCAAGGTTTGAACGATATGTTCCTGTGCCACCACTTCTTCCCATTTATGGGGACGCCACTTTCGATACAGTGCCTGGGTCATGACCATCTATCCTTTTTCGTTTCTTTTCTTCCCTGATTTTATCGCAATCACCCTTCGAGGGTTTGGAAATTTAAGACTGCCTTACGGAATCTTGTAACTCAAACGCTCGTTACCATTGGGATCCTTGATCTTTAGCGTGTCACCCCTACTCCAGAGAGCCGAATTGCGGCCGATGTATAGATCGATGGCGGAGGAGGTACCGGCTTTGGTGTAAAGATCGAACGCGCCACCCTTGAAGACCACAAATGCCGGAAACGTGAATACCTTTTGATTGCCTTTGAAGATTTGCCACCCCTGCAAATCCAGAGGCTGGCTGCCAAGGTATTTAATATGGACGTACTCACTTCCCAAATCGCCTGCGCCAATGACCGAATCAATCTTGAGGAGTTCTTCAGTCATGGCGGGTAGCGTCCGGGTCGGGCTTGCGGTAATCGATAGCGTGAGCTCAGGCACAACTTCGCTGGACCGCGAAAATGCGTGGCTACCGTGGGTGGCGTTCCAGATCAGCAGCACGGCCAGCATCGTGGCCGCGGAGATTACCACATTAAGCAACAGATAAGGCCAGAGACGTTTCATTGAGGATTATCCTATTTGAATCATAGCATAGAATGAAAGTAAAATAGTCAAATAGAAAGGCTGGAGAATGACCCTGATCATCGATGGACACAACCTAATCCCAAAAATGCCAGGAATGCGGCTCTCGGACATGGACGACGAATCCCAACTCGTCCAGTACATCCAGGAGTATTGCCGACGCAAACGGGCGCGGGCGGAAGTATTCTTCGATGGCGCCCTGCCGGGATCCAAACCTGTCAGCGGTGGCGGCATGGTGCACATCCACTATGTGAGAAAAGGGAAAACCGCCGACTCTGCCATGATTGAGTATTTAGAGAAGCAAGGGAATGCTGCCAGGAATTGCGTTTTGGTCAGTTCCGACCGCCGCGTTCAAACAGAAGCAAAAGCATTGGGTAGCCAGACAATCTCATCTGAGCAATTCGCATCCGAGGTGTTAAACACCCTCAGTCAGATCGAAGTATATTCAAAAGACGAAACAGCTCCCGTTGCGCCAGATGAAGTCGAAAAGTGGTTAAAAATATTCAACAACCGCGACAAAAGAACCTGAATATTCTCACCTTGTTTTAATACAATTATGACAATTTAGGTGTATATTATCTTTTAGACACCCTTTATTGGTATGGATGTGGTGTCTCCTTCGACCGAAAGTCGAAAGGAATCCCTCCCTGAAGAACGACAGGCTTGTCCCCCCCAAGCCTGTCGTTCGTTTAAATCTTCTTATGGTACGTAAGGTGGCATGTCCATCACCAGATAATTACCGGAATCAGTCCGCGTCACCGTGTATTTAAACTCGGAGACCGGAGGAGAAGTCGTCTCATCCTCGCCACAGCAGGGACCCTGGACGAATAGCGTGCCATCCGCGTTCTGGAACTGAACTACAAAGATGAAATCGTTTGTTGAAGGCTGCGAGTCAAAAGTCACTTTCAAAATTTTCAAGCACTGGAAACCGTTTAACTGGCAGCCTTGTTTGAACAGGGAAACATGATCAGCTGGATCGATATCCGGGTTCATCGAAGACAACCAATCGTAGCTGCCGCCATAAAGAGCTGCGGCGTTCTCGTAATCACCGACGTTGAGATCCTCAAAAAAGGTTTGCAGCGCCTGGCTGGCTTCCGCACGGGTATCCGACGTGGCTGGGATGGGTGTGGCGCTTTGTGTCGGCGTTTTGACCGAACAGGCGACCATCAGAAAAATCAATGCGCATACCAAGATTATCCTTATTGCCTTTGTTTTCATGGCTCTTTCTCCTCAATGGTAACTCTCATAATCTATCACATGCATTATATCGAACGTAAAATCCAAAAAACCTACGATATTCTTAATATTCAGTTTGCCGCGAAACTTAGGGGCTTTTGAATCGTATACTTTGTTAAAGTTTTGCGCGAAACTCACGAACTTCCATTACTGGTTTGGAGCCTTAAAAAATGAATAAAAACAACCCCTTCGAAAAGGAGTTGTTTGAGGCGGAGAGGGCGCGGTGCGCTCCCGTGGATTGAGGGTTCGTCGATACCTTAATTAAATTCATAACCCCGGATTCACGGGGTTATTGAGGCGGAGAGGGCGCGGTGCGCTCCCGTGGAGTGAGGGTTCGTCGATACCTTAATTAAATTCATAACCCCGGATTCACGGGGTTATTGAGGCGGAGAGGGCGCGGTGCGCTCCCGTGGAGTAAGGGTTCGTCGATACCTTAATTAAATTCATAACCCCGGATTCACGGGGTTATTGAGGCGGAGAGGGTGGGATTCGAACCCACGATACCTTGCGGTATACTCGCTTTCCAAGCGAGCGCGTTAGGCCAACTGCGCTACCTCTCCAGAGTGACCTTGGTCAAGCGGAAAGTATTATATCTGAAAAAACCCATTTCTTCCAGATTTGTGGACAGAATTGCTGTCCCTTTTTGCCAAGTTGTTTTTTGTGTTCTATAATAACCAAGAGATTTGAAAGGAGATTTGAAATGAAAGACGTCAATCGAGGATCATTGATCGCTGGGATCGGATTGATCCTGCTGGGGGGCCTGTTCATCGGCTTCAACTTCATCGAAGGCTTTGGCATCAAACAAACATGGCCGATGATCCTGATCGTCGCTGGTTTCGGTTTCTGCCTTCCAGCTCTCGCCTGGCCCGATTCACGCAAAGGCCTGGCTGGCCTGTTTATCCCTGGCACGATCCTTTTCGTACTGGGAGCTATTTTCCTGTTCAACACCCTCACCTACGTCTCTCCGCGCCAGAATACCTGGAATATCTGGGCGTTCGCCTGGATCCTCATCCCGGCATCGGTGGGGCTGGGAATGATGCTGGCCGCGAAAGTGGGTGGCTGGTCGCACGGGGTTTGGGTAGTCGGCGCCTGGATCGGAATCCTGAGCCTGGCGCTCTTTGGTGTGTTCGCCGCTATCTTCGGGACTGAGATCGTCAAATACGTCGGCGCGGGCATCCTGGTGGTGATGGGGCTGTACCTCCTCATCAATTCATTCCTCAAGAAACCGGTGACTGGCTAACATGTCTTCGATCACTCCCGGCCTCGAACTGCCCATCCTGGTGGTGGATGACGCCCACTGGCAAAGGTCGAATGCCGACGGCGCTGAAGCGGTGGAATACTCCCTGGCTGCCTCGGACGGATTCATGCTGTCCACGCAGGGCTACACTTTCACCATCCCACCAAAGATCGGGTTCAGCAGCCCCAATATCATCCAACTGGTGATGGGAAAGGACCGGCTGTACGCCATGGCTTACGAGCACGGCGTGACCCTCTACAGCGTGACCCCGGGTAACCTGGTTCCGCTCTACGGGTCGGCGGCGTTCAAGGGCTTCTCCAAAGGACAGAAGGTGATCGTGGCGATCGGTCACCTCACCCCAGCTGGTGAGGAGAACCCCCAGCCAAAGTTCACGGTGCTGTGGGCCGGAGTGGTCAATATCGAGTAAGTGCTTAAACCGGGAGTCGAGAGATTCCCGGTTTTTCTTTTGCCTTCAACCATTGTCAGAAAAAAAAGTCGCCGTTATAATAAGTCCACCCGGGCGGTTAGCTCAGTTGGTTAGAGCGTTGCGTTGACATCGCAAAGGTCGTAGGTTCGAGTCCTATACCGCCCACACCTGTAAAAGTAGACTCGTGAAAACCGAGTCCCAGGTCCCTTTCGCGCCAGAGAGAATTCTCTGGCGCTTTTTTGTCTCGCCCACCCCACGCATGAACCGTACGAAAGCATACTCGTGAAAACCGAGTCCCAGGTGCCATTCGCGTCGAGGTGAAAGCCTCGGCGCAGTTGTTATCACTGTGGTCGTTCAAAAAAGAGAAGGGGTAGTCTACGTGTCAATTATTTCCGAATTCTTTACAGAGATTTTTGCCATGTTTCGCTATAATAATTATAGGGAGAAACATAATGAATCCTACCATTAATGATGAAATCCACTTTCTGAAATCATCGGGACGCGAAGCTGAGATATTGCCACTGCTGGCCAAATTTGTAATGGCCAACCCTCAGAACGCACAGGGGTGGTACATGCTTTCTCAGTACGTACCGCAAACTGAGCGCAAATTGGAATGCCTGGAACGGGCACTCAAGCTTCAGCCTGAAATGGTGGATGCGCAACTGGCGAAATTGCATTTGATGGCTCCCCCTGCACCAGAGAAAACAACCGACGTGCTGCCCGAAAAACTGATCATCGCAGACGAACCGACGCCATCGGCTAAAGTGACCCTGGTGAAGGAAATACCTGTGGAGAAACCTGTGCCGAAACCTCAACCTGTTGTGAAGCCAGCTACGCCACAACCAAAAAAGGTGGAATTTAAATCGAATCCGGCGGGGCAATCTACCCAAAAGATGGCAACTTACTACAATGGGCAATTGAAGATCGACAAAATATTCCTGATATTTACCGTATTGATGAGTATTTTTGCCTTTGTCATTATAGTGTTCGGCAAAAAGAATATCTATACATATATTGCCAGTGCCTTTTTGGTGGGTGAAATTATCTACGCTTTTTCCGAAGCCCACAAAGCCAGAAAAAGTGACCTCGCCGCTAAAAAAGCCTATGCATCAGGTGCCGCAGGGGAAATGAAAGTTGGCACCTTTTTGGACAGTCTCGGAGACGATTATGTAATTTGGCATGATGTACCCGGCAAATATGGGAATTTCGATCATATTGTCTTGAGCAAAAAAGGTCAGATTTTCCTTATCGAAACAAAGACAATCTCGGGGACGGTGACATTTAAAGGGAAACAAATCCTGATCAATGGCAAACCGCCCGAGAAAGATTATCTTGGTCAGTGCTTGAATGACATCAAGGACCTGGCATCAAAGATCAAAGCGGTTACCAACAAGAATTTTTGGATTACTACAGTCATTGCCTTTAATGCGTATGTGGTGAACCCAACTACCATCAATCACATCTATGTGACCTACTCGAAAGAACTTGTATCGTACATCCAGAGGACAGCACGTTGGGAAAGAGGCACTCCTGATTTGTGGGCAAAGGTGGAAAAACTGAATGAGATGTTCGGCCAGGAGAACCAGACTTATAAAGAGTTCCAACGAAAGCACTTTGAACGAATCAGCAGTTTGGGTCGGAATTGAGTTAGAAAACAATTCAAAACAAAACCTTTGTTTTGGTATAAATGTTCCTAAGGTTTTGCTGGTAATGCGAGTGGCCGCCGGAGCACAACACGCTGTGCTCCTACCGGTAGATTACTACCTACGGCGGTGGGGTTGATGGTTTCGATGACAATTGGAACGAATCAGAAACGAATATTCTATTGAGACAATTTGGGCGGGATATGCGATTGTAAAAGAACAGAGATTATCATTATAGCACGTTTGTTCTATTTTGTCAAATCTATTTATTCATCATAATTAATTTGGAATGGAATTTTTAAGATTTGTTGAGAAGCTTGTTGTGAAACTATCAGTCAGGAGGGATTTAAATGTCTGCACTAAAAATTTTTTGGACGAATTTGTTATCAATTTTTTCAAGCGTTGACTTTTGGTCAAATTTCCTTGCTAATTTTCTTGCGGACCTAATTATCGCTGTAGGAGTTTTAATCGCCATTACACGTCCTATTGAAAAAAAGGAGGAAAAAGAGCATCTAAGGCAATCAATTGGTTTATTAAAAGCCGAATTTGAAACAAACGCATCTAGAGCTAAGATTTACCAAACATTTCTGAAAGGGAATTCCACAGAATTAAAGAAAATATCTTCTTTGCGTTATACACGTGGCGTGTGGAATGCATTAAAAGAAAGTGGTTTTATACCAAAATTGAAAAACACCAAACTGGTATATCATCTATTACGGGTGAACGAAGCAATTGTAATTGCTGATGCCAGTCTTCATAAAGTCATTCTTGCAGTTCGTGATAAAAAACCAACAACCAACTTAGTGAAAGTTGCCCTTAAGGATACTACTCGTCTGCTAAATACTCTCAATCCCCTATTAGAAATATTCAATACGATGAATTTACCAATTTATCAACCGAATAATCTTTTTGAAGAAGATAAATGACTTACCTTGCAATACAATTTTTTGAAAACATCAAATGAGTGATTAAAAAATTGGCAGGTAGCATCTGTGAAAAATTTATCAACGAATTATTGTGGAATTATTTTGATCACAGAGAAAGAAGGGGAAGAGAGTAGCCTTGTAATACAAGAAAATAAGGTTCACTATTCTTGCATTTTCTTCTTCGCGTGCTATAATATTGACCATCACCACAGGCTGACCAGGACGAGTAAGCGGTCATCATCCGACAGCAAATAGAAGTCATTGGCTGAAAGCTTCTTCCGGAGAATCCCGCTGAAAACCCCCTGCTAGCCTTGAACAGAAAGCGTTTTTTACGCGAGTAAGGGAAACGGCTGACCCCGTTATCGGTCACACGAGATCAGGCGCGCGAGCGCGTGAATCTGGGTGGAACCGCGTGAGACTCACTCCCGCCCCAGAATTTGGGCGGGAGTTTCTATTTAATCCACTTTGGGCTCCCCCAACCGCCCGGGAGCACCGTTGTGAACTGGAGGCATGAATGGCACAGATCAAGCAGGAAAAGTACGAAGAGAGCATGCTCTACAAGGTGCGCCACTCAAGCGCGCACGTGATGGCGCAGGCGGTGCTGGAGAAATTCCCGACCGCGAAGATCGCCATCGGCCCGGCAATCGAAGAAGGATTCTACTACGACTTCGACCTGCCGCGCCCCCTGACGCCCGAAGACCTGGAAGGTCTCGAGAAGCGCATGAAGGAGATCGTCAAAGAGGGTCTCAAATTCGAGCGCCGCGAGGTCAGTGCGGACGAGGCGAAGAAGGTGTTCCACGACCAGCCGTACAAGCTGGAACTGATCGCCGGTCTGGAGGAGGGTAAACTGGACGAAGACGGCAACCCCATCGAGGAGAAGCCGGTCATCTCGCTTTACACGCAGGGCATCTTCACCGACCTGTGCCGCGGTCCGCATGTGGAATCGACGGCGCAGATCAACCCCGACGCCATCAAGCTGATGGCGGTAGCCGGCGCGTACTGGCGCGGCGACGAGAAACGCCCCATGTTGCAGCGTATCTACGGCACGGCATGGACCAGCCCCGAAGAGCTGGCGGACTATCTGTGGCGCCAGGAAGAGGCCAAGAAACGCGATCACCGCAAGCTGGGACGCGAACTCGGGTTGTTCTACTTCTCGGATGACGTGGGTCCGGGTCTGCCGCTCTTCACGCCCAAGGGTGAATTGCTGCGATACCTGATGGAAAAATACGTGCGCGAGACACAAACGCGCTACGGCTACACCCACGTCTGGACGGGTCATGTCGTCAAGGAAGACCTGTACAAGCGTTCGGGCCACTACGACAACTACAAGGACGTGATGTTCCCGCCCATGGTCGACGAAGGCGTGACGTTCCGCCTCAAACCGATGAACTGCCCCAGCCACATGACGCTGTTCAAAGAAATGGGGCTGCACTCCTACCGTGAGCTACCCTTGCGCTTTGCCGAATTCGCCACGCTCTACCGCTACGAGAAAACGGGCGAATTGACAGGCCTGACGCGCGTGCGCAGCCTGACGCAGGATGACTGCCACACGTTCTGCACGGAAGAGCAGATCGAGAGCGAGTTCAAGCGTTCGCTGGAACTGATCCGCGAGGTATTGAACACGTATCATTTCTCCGATTACCGCGTGCGTCTGAGCCTGCGCGGCAAAGCCGGCAAGTATGTGAAGGACGACGAAAAGTGGACGAAGGCTGAGACCGCGCTGCGATCCGCCATGAACGCCACGGGACTGGATTACTTCGAAGCCGAAGGTGAAGCCGCCTTCTATGGTCCCAAAGCCGACTTCATCGCGCGCGACGTGCTCGGACGCGAATGGCAGCTCTCCACGATCCAGGTGGATTTCATCCAGCCGGCGCGTCTGGGCTGTTCGTACATCGGTGAGGACGGTCAGGAACACACGCCGGTGGTACTGCACCGCGCGGTGACGGGTTCCACGGAACGCTTCCTGGGCGTGATCATCGAGCACTTCGCTGGCGTCTTCCCAGTGTGGCTGTCTCCGGTGCAGGCTTCGATCATCCCGATCGCTGACCGCCACATGGAGTACGCCAACAAGGTGGCTGAGGCGCTCAAGGAGAAAGGCATCCGCGCCAGCGTGGACGACCGCGCCGAGCGCATGAACGCCAAAATCCGCGACGCGCAGAATCAGAAGATCCCCTACATGTTAGTGGTGGGCGACAAGGAAGCGGAAGCAGGAGAAGTGGCACTGCGCTTACGCAACGGCGATAATCCCGGCCCGATGGCGCTAGAGAAATTCATTGCCCTGGTATTGGATGAAGTGGAAAAGAAGTTGTAAGAATGAGGATTCCCGGTTTCGTGAGAGACCGGGAATTTTTTACCACGAAGCACGAATTACACAAAAAATACAGCTGTAGGGGTGACCGGCCGGTCGCCCTACGAAAATCTTACACAAAATTCGGGATTCTCAAAAACAAGAACCCTATCGTATCCAATTCACAGAAGCAGGGTTTTTGCTTTTGAAAGATGTGAATTTAGACAGTTGACCAATATCTACGAGTTGACTATACTGGTTAGATGTTTCTCCACTGATGCTGAATTGAAATTATCCTTTTTCCGTTGTAGGAGCTCACATGTCCCGATATTATGTCATTCTCAACCCCATCGCCGGTAAAGGGAACGGTGAGCACGTCCGCCCCCAGATTGAAAAGAACCTTACCGATCTCGGCCTGGATTTCAAGCTGGTCGAAACCCAGAAACCCGGCGACGCCACTCCCCTGACCAAAACCGGTGCGGCGGAAGGGTTTGACATCATCGTGGCTGCAGGCGGCGACGGCACCGCAAACGAGGTGCTAAACGGGATCATGGAACTGGGTGACAGCGGCAAGAAAATGCCCCTGATGGCCGTGTTACCAGTTGGACGCGGTAACGATTTTGCCTACGGCATGGGCATCCCGGTGAATCTGGACGAGAGCTGTAAGTTGCTGGCAAACGATCCGCGCGTGAAGATCGACGTGGGTCGGGTGAAGAGCGAATTGTTCCCAAACGGCTTGTATTTCGGAAACGGCGTGGGCATGGGCTTTGATGCGGTGGTCGGGTTCGTAGCCGCGAAGATGAAGATCGGTGGCATCATGTCTTACCTGGTGGCTGCCATCAAGACCATGTTCATCTACTTTCACGCACCCAAAATCGACCTTGACCTCGATGGCAAGGTGCAGACCCTGAGTCCGTTGCTGGTTTCGATCATGAACGGCACCCGTATGGGCGGCAGTTTCATGATGGCGCCGCAGTCCAAACACAACGATGGCGTTTTCGACCTGTGCGTGGTCAAAGAAGTGAGCCGGGGAAAGATCGTCAGCCTGATGGGCATGATCATGAAAGGCACCCAGGCAGAAGATCCAGCGGTATCGGTTCCGCAGGCAAAGAAGATCAAAATCACAGCCGTGGAAGGTACCCTGCCCGCGCATGCTGACGGCGTAACATTATGCGAAGAGGGTAAGGAGATTAGTATTGAGATCCTACCGCAGGCGCTGACGATTATCACAAGGAGCCAGTCATGACCGTTGCATTGAATCTGATCAACGCGCCGATGAAAGCCATTCTACGCACAATCATGGACATCGACGACAGCGAAGTAAAAAAGATCCCCATGCAGGGACCGCTAATTCTGGCAACCAATCATATCAATTCAATGGACGCACCGGTGGGGTTTACCCATTTGCACCCACGTGAACTGAGCGCCTTCGTCAAGGTCGAGACCTGGGACAATCCAATCCTGGGCTTCCTGTTCAATGTGTGGCAAGGTATCCCCATCCATCGCGGCGAGGTGGATTTCGAAGCTTTCAGCCAGGCGCAGAAATATCTACGAGAAAAGAAAATCTTGATCGTGGCGCCCGAAGGCACCCGGTCAAAAGACGGTAAATTGAATAAAGGATTCCCTGGTATCGTACTGCTGGCCATGCGTTCAGGTGTGCCCATCCTACCGGTGGTGTTTTACGGAAATGAGAATTTCAACAGTAACATCAAGAGCTTGCGACGTACCAAAATGAAGATTAAGGTCGGCGAGCAATTCAAGATCGACTTTGCGGACGGCAAACCCACAAAGGAATACCGTGAAGAAGTGACCGACGAGATTATGTATCAGATCGCCAAATTATTGCCGGTGGAAAACAGGGGAGTCTACAGCGATTTGACCCAAATGAGCACAAAACACCTGGTCTTCCTAAAGGACCGCTTGAGTTGAACTTCAGCCCTATTTGTTGACTTATCATCTTTTAATGTGGTATATTTATTGTGTTCAGCCCGTGATTCACGGGCTTCTGTTAAATTTTTAAGTTCAAGGAGCGTACTATCAGTACACAAAATTTTCGCGTCAATGAAATGATCCGGGTGGCCGAGGTCCGTTTAATCGGACCAAACAACGAGAATGTTGGCGTTGTTTCCATCCAGAAAGCACTGGAGATCGCGCGCGATGCAGATCTCGACCTGGTGGAAGTGGCCCCGAATTCTGAACCACCGGTGTGTCGTGTGATGGATTTTGGCAAGTTCTTGTTCGAAAAGACAAAGAAGGAACGCGAAGCTAAAAAAGCGCAGACCAAGATCGAGGTCAAAGAGATCAGGCTACGCCCCAAAACAAACGAACACCACCGTGGTTTCAAGACCCGCGACGCGAGACGCTGGCTGATGGACGGCAATAAAGTACGCGTAACAATCCGCTTCCGCGGCCGAGAGATCACTTATCCTGAGATCGCCCTGGAAGATCTGAAAGAGATTGCCGAAGAGCTTTCCGATATTGCCACCATTGAACAGGCCCCCAGTATGGAAGGCCGAACAATGGGGATGGTGCTGGCGCCCTCCAAACCCGGCAAGAAGAAAGCCGCCGAAGTAGAAAGCAAGGAAGAAAAAGCTAATGAACCCGTGGTGAAAGCCGAGAAAGCACCCGCGGAGGAAAAAACCAAGGAAAAAACAGCTGAGCCTTCCAAGAAAAAAGAAGTTGCAGAACCGGAAAAGGTAAAAGAAACACCTGCAGCCTGATTTCCCTGCGAAAAAACGGAATATTCTGGTATAATCGGCGGTTGCGCTAACAACCGTAATATTTGTTGAGAGGAGTTCGCTGTGCCACGCAAGCCAAAGCAAGGTAAGTTCAAACTGAAAACCCACAAGGCTACGTCAAAACGTTTCCGCCTGAGCGGGTCTGGCACGCTGATGCGTACCAAGGGCGGCAAGAGCCATCTGCGCCGCAACACTTCGGATCGCACCACCGCGCTGTATACCGAGATGGTTGAAGTGAAAGGCAAGAAGATCATCAAAACCATCAAGCGTCTCGCTCCGAACATGGAAGAGTAGTTCGGCAGACCGTTCGTATTCATTTTTGTGCGTCTGTTGGGTGCATGCAACTGGTCAGTGACCGGCGCCCAGGGGATTGCAAAGGAGTAAGAAATGGCACGTGTAAAGGGTGGCCCAAAAGGTCATCTGCGTCATAAGAGAGTATTAGCCTATACCAAAGGTCAATTTGGTAGTCGGCATCGTTTAATCAAACGCGCGAGTGAAGCGCGCTTGAAGAGCATGTGGTACGCGACTCGCGATCGCCGTGTACGCAAACGCGACCTGCGCCGCCTGTGGATCACCCGTATCAACGCGGGTGCCCGACAGAACGGCATCGCTTACAGCCGCTTGATCTTCGGTCTCCGCAAGGCTAACATCGAATTGAATCGCAAGATGCTTGCAGACCTGGCTGTTCGTGATCCAAAAGCGTTTGCCGCTGTGGTCGAAAAAGCCAAAGCAGCATAACTTGAATTAACCTCTCCGGGGCGGCTTGTCCGCCCCGATTTTATTTAATCAGGGTAAAATGAAAAACACCAGTTAACTGGATTTTTCAGTCAATGACCATCATCACTTCCACCCGCAATCCACGAATTCAGCACGTCAGAGCACTTCTGAACCAACGATCCGCTCGTGACGAAGAAGGATGCTATGTGGTTGAAGGGGTACGGCTCTGCGAAGAAGCTCTGGCTTCCGGCATTAAACCACTCGAAGTGTATGCATCCTCTACGTTGAATGAACGTGGACGTGCTTTGGTCTCGTCGTCTGGAGTGGAGGTTTGCGAAGTTCCCGACCACGTGATGGACGCACTCTCCGCGACAGAAAATTCACAGGGGATTCTCATGGTTATGCCGCAACAATCGAAACACTTGTCCACCGATGTGGATTTTGCGTTGATCCTTGATCAGGTGCGCGACCCTGGCAACATGGGCACAATCCTGCGTTCCGCAGCCGCGTCTGGGGCACAGGCAGTATTCCTGCCTTCGGGGAACACGGATGTTTTCGCACCCAAAGTTGTGCGCTCTGGGATGGGAGCGCATTTCAGGCTGTGCCTGGTACAACGTGAATGGCCGGAGATCATCAAGTTTTGCAAAGAAGAGAACAGCGCAGTACTGCATCTGATGTTGGCTGAATCAGGCGAAGGAATCCCCTACTGGAAAATGGAGATGCGCCAACCCCTGGCGCTCGTCATTGGTGGCGAAGCGGAGGGAGCCTGCCCCGAAGCCAGGCTGGCAATCGATTCATTCGTCAATATTCCCATGCCAGGTAAGTTTGAATCGCTCAACGCCGCGGTCGCGGCCAGTATTTTATTGTTTGAAATCGTCAGGCAAAGGAGCCACGAATGAAGATCCGATCGATCACCTCTTTTTACGACCCGGGGATGGCTAACGCCAAAAAACAATTAATGGCGCAAGCCGAGTTTATCTATGAGTTGGAGGAAACTCTAAAATCGGCGCATTTCGAGGTGCAATCAAAACGTCTGGCGACCTCGTCCTTCACCCGCTTCCCCTGCCCCCAGGATGAAAAGAACCTGATTAAGTACGTTCAGGAGCTCGAAACCCAGTCTAAAGAATTCGGTTTCTCGTATCTTTCCTGCGGGCCTGCTCTCCCATCAGTAATCAAGAGTTATGCGATGGTCCCAGCAATCTTGGCTGAAACCAAAGACGTTTTCCTCAGTGGCATTATCTCTGATAAATACAAGGTCTACCCCGATGCGGTTCGTGAGACTGCGGCTATCATCCAAAAGACCTCCACCATTCGTCCTGATGGCTTTGCCAACCTGCGTTTTGCCGGCCTTGCCAATGTGGATGCCGGCGCGCCTTTTCTGCCAGCGGCGTATCACCGCGTAGGAACACACCCTACCTACGCGATCGCTGTGGAATGCGCGGATGTCGTCCTACGCGGCTTTAAAGAGCAATCCTCCCTCGAAGCAGCGCGCAAATCCGTGATCAACCAGTTACAAGAAACCGCCGAGAAGTTGGTGAACATTATCATCTCGGTGGAAAACTACAGTAATTTCGATTTTATCGGATTTGATTTCTCCCCCGCCCCCTTTCCAGAAGACTGGTGCAGCCTGGCCGGAGCCATTGAAGCTGTCGGCGGAGTCCACACAGGTAGCGCCGGTTCTCTGGCCGCGGCTGCGGTGATCGCCGATATGCTTGACCGTGGAGATTGGAAACGCGCGGGGTTCAATGGTCTGATGCTGCCGGTGATGGAAGACTCCGTGCTGGCAGCCCGCGCAGCCAGTGGAGAGGTGAGCGTACATGACATGCTGCTATATTCCACAGTATGCGGCACCGGGTTGGACACCGTTCCTCTGGCTGGAGATACCACTATGGATGAAATTTCCGCACTATTGATGGATGTCGGTGCGCTGGCAGTGCGTCTGGGTAAACCGCTCACCGCTCGTTTGATGCCACTGCCCGGTAAGAAGGCTGGAGACGCGGTTCACTTCGATTTTGGCTTTTTTGCCGACAGCAAGGTAATGCCTTTAAAATCAGGGCAGGTCCAGGCCCCGTTGATGGGGGACGAACCTGTCACTCTCGCGCCAAGGTTTACCTACAAATAACTAAGGAGTCATTGTTTCAGACGGTGCAATCGTCAGAGTTTCAATCGGTTTGGGGGTGGATGTGTCAGTGGGGAGAATCACCTTTGTGGGTGTTACCATTGGCGTTTCAGTCGGAATGCCTGTTTCAGTGGGTGTCAATGTCGGAGCTTCGGTAGGCGTTTCCGTCGGGGTTGGACTGGGAGTGGCGATCTTGATGTGGATCGTCTTTTTTGCGTAAACTCCGCGTTTACCTTCCATTACCAACCGCAATGTGACCGTGCCATTCGGGACGTTGTTGATCCCCCAGGTGGCAATTAATTGCGGCGAACTGGAAGCCGAGCCACCCACCGGGGTGATGGTTTTCCATTTGTTGGGTTTTTCTCCCAAACCGTACTCAAGATAAAAATCTTTGAAGTTCGCGGTGGCATCGACCACGGCATAGATCTCCAACGGGCTGGCATGGATCTCCTGACCGCTTGTCAGATTGGTAAATTCCAATGTGGGACGTGGATCATCTATCGTGCATTGCTTTGATGGGGTAAACACGATAGGATCAGTAAAGCCGATCTCTTCCGCCCAAGCTTGACCCTTTTCATCCTCTTTTAGCCATTTCTGAGCCCATTTATCGGTAACGTTTAGGGTCAACGCTTTATCAATGAATTCATCACCGCATTCATCTGATGCCAGTTTTCCGGTCCAGGTGTCAATTACAGCCTCCTTCCAGAGATCGTGTGTCTTGTCCAAAGGAGGTTCTCCGTTGGCAAAGATTTCGGTGGACGTCTCATCGCAGTATTCCGAAGGTTCGGTACCCGATAATGCGCAAATCGTATGCACTTCAATATCCTCTGGCCGGATGAAATCGGATGGAGCATTGTTGGTCAGGTAAGGAATTGCCTCTTCCATAAACGAAGCCCAGATGGGAGCAGCTCCGGTGATTCCGGAAGTTCTTTGCATGGCAGAGTTGTCCGCGTTGCCGACCCAGACTCCCACGACAAGATCGGCAGTATACCCTACAGTCCAGTTATCGCGTGAGTCATTGGTGGTTCCGGTCTTGACCGCCGCTGGGAAGGATAGCTTGAGCACGGAATTCGCGCCAAACATGGGCGTGCGAGCCTGGTTATCAGAAAGAATGGAAGTGATAAGGTAGGCATGATCGGCGCTAATCACCTGGTTACCGTTTTGCTGGGGAGCTTCGTAAACAACGTTTCCCTGGTAATCGAGGATTTTAGTGATGGCTCGCGGTTCGTAACGTATTCCGCTTTCGGCGAAAACCGAGTACGCGGAGGTTAGCTCGAGCAGTGTCACTTCACCGCCACCTAGGGTAAGAGCCAGACCGTAATCATTGCGTGTCAGCGTTGTAATCCCCATTCGTCTTGCGAAGGCGATGACCCCTTCTTCTTCTGAAGTGGATGGATCATCGTAGATTCCAACGAATTGCAGCGCTTTGACTGCCGGAATGTTATAAGAGTTCGCAAGGGCTGAACGTACGGTCACCGGACCGTGGAATTTGCCATCATAATTTACCGGGATATAGGGGTCGCGTGTATCGTTCTCGTCTCCCGAGGGAGGAAACTCGCTGGGGACATCCCAAATAAGGGTGGACGGCGTCCAACCCTTTTCGAACGCCGCGGTATATGTCAACGGTTTGAAAGCCGAACCCGGTTGCCGAGGTGAGACGGCCATGTTCACCTGACCTGCAATTTGTTCGTTATAAAAATCTGCCGAGCCCACCATGGCGAGAATCTCGCCGGTTTTCGGGTCGATGGCCACCAACGCACCATCGGTGACGTGCTTGTCGGCCAGGCTCTCCACCTGTTGCTTGACAATCGTTTCCGCCCGAGTCTGCAGTGCCGGATCCAGTGTGGTGTAGACCTGGAAACCAGAGTGATAAATGGTTTGCGCGTCGTATTTTTCTTCAAGCATCTGGCGGATATACATCACCCAGTGCGGATAAACGAGGTTGTTGGTTCTATAAACAAACGCGTAATTCTCTATTGCTGTGTACGCATCGAGCGCCTGTTGCGTATCGACACAGACCGGTTGAACATTATTGCTCACCGCGATGCAACCCTGTTCCCTGGATGCCAGGTACATCAAGTTCAAAACTTGCTTGTCTCGTTCCAGGGTGGCGTCACGATTGGAAAAAATATCGTAAACCGCCGGAGACTGCGGCAACCCGGCTAAAAACGCAGACTGCGCAAGAGTTAATTTATCGGCTGTCGTGTTGAAATATGTCTCAGCCGCGGCTTCGATCCCATAAGCCATATTGCCGTAATAAATCTCATTCAGATAAAGTTCAAGGATCTGGTCCTTTGAATAACGGCGTTCGATCTCCGCGGCCAGGATGATCTCGCGGGCCTTTCGACGGATGGACTGTTCAGTACGCTCATCCACGGACATGAACAATGCGCGCGCCAATTGTTGCGTGATCGTGGAAGCGCCTGAAACAACTTCGTGAGACGTGTAGTTTTGGATCAAAGCACGTAGAATGGCTACCGGATCGAAACCGGGATGTGAATAAAACTCCTTATCCTCGGTGGCTATGGTAGCTGCGACCACGAATGGAGAAATCTTACTCAATGGGATATAGGTTCGCCGCCCTTGATTTGGATCAATCATTTCGTAGATCACTGCACCGGTACGGTCGTAGATTCGGGTTGTTTCAAATTGAGAGGCTCGGTTTTGGATATCATCCACGCTGGGGATCGTGGATGCGATCGAGAAGTACTGATAGACTAGAATGGCAGCACCAATAATCAACCCAAGAACAAGCGTGAAAAGAAAGATGATCAACGCCTTTATAAAACACCCAGAGTTGTTCCCCTTTTTATTCTTTACCGATGTGTGACTTTCCTTCTCCGGTTTCTTCCCACGCGACTCTCTCGTTTGTTCCTGTTCCCTTGAATAGAGAGAAGCTGTGCTAATCCGGGTGGCGGAAAGATCAACTTCATCCACCCGTTTCGGCAACGCATCTGCGCTGCCTGGTGGTGGTTCAGGGGTAGTCGGATTTTCAGAGGCAGTCTTGAGCGGATCAGAAGACTGCGTAGGGCCAACGATTGTAGGTAGATCATCAAGCGGTCTTTTTCCGCCCGCGTATTGTTTTTGTGGCTGGTTCACCTGCACAGGTTGGGTAGGAACTTTTTTTTCTTCGTCGTCCATGTTTACCTTTCAATACTTATCCGATGTTTCGGGTTGATTCTAGCATATTTCATTTGACCCGGTTGCCAAGTGCTCTTACAATTTCATTATGAGCTTTGATCCTCTAAAAATAAGGCGAACCCTGGCTGCCGATTGCCGTTTTGGCGAACTGGATCTGACCAACGATCAGGTTTGGGAATTGGTTACAACCGGAAATCCAGCAGCTATAACCATGCGAACCTCATTCGGTCTACGTTGCAGCGATATGCGCATCTATCCACAGTTTACTCTTCAGGGTATCACATTGACCGATCCGCATTCATTCGCCAGTCAGGTAAAATTGCTTAAGCGCCGCAGTAATTACTTGCTTTTGGAATTCGATCCTTTCACTCATTTAAACGTCCGACTTGAATTCTGGGTTCCCTCCAGTCAAGCACTTTGCGGCAGATTCAAGGTTACAAACTTTGGTTCAACCGCCATGAATCTCATCGTGAACTGGGTGGTGGCCCTTGAGCCCCTGGACCAGGGAGAACACATGTCAGCAATGCAAATGGGGGTAAATACTGTGTTGCAAGGCAAGAGTGGCAACCTTCATCCGGTTTTCTTCCTCACCGGGGGCCCTGAACCTTTGGAACGAGCTCACCCAAGCCTTCAAGTAAAAATGATTCTGGCTGGCGGTGCTTCACGGCAACTGAGTTGGACACTGGCTGCACTCGATTCCACCGAGGCGTCGTTTTCTCTGGCCAGACAATCCACTTCGCTCCCCTGGGATATCAGGAGCATTAATGAAGAAATGCTTGATCGTACAACTCTGTTTGAATTTTCGGGGGACAGTGAAAATAATTTTGATCTTTTGAATGAGACACAGATCAAAGCACAGCAACTGCTCGTACCTAGTAGTACCAACTACGATCGATTGTCTTTTATTACACGACGCCAACCGGACGGTCAGAATTATCTTCCTGTTTCCAGTCGTCAAGATCTGATTTCATTTTCGCAAATCAATGCTTACGACGCATGGATGATCAGCCGTTTACTGCTTCCTGCCAATCCACAACCATTAAAAGAAATCATTCAGGACTTTATCAACTTCCAACAAGACGATGGTTCGATTCCGTGGGCGATCAGTGCCAGCGGTTCAGCGTCTTCAGCAAAAACACCACCGTTGTTGGCGGGGATCGTTCACGATGTCGACCCATTTGTTAATGATCGGGAATGGCTGCATCAGGTCTTTTCTCCACTGGTGAAGAGTCTGAAAGCATGGTTTTCAGGATCTACCAAAACGATACCCACGTGGGAAAATTCCTTACAAACAGGTTTAGACAACCATCCTCTCTATACAAATAATGATGGTCTGGGATTGGGAATGGAACCGGGGCTGGTACATAATCCTGGTCTGGACGCCATGCTTTATCACGAGTGCGTCGCTCTGACCAGTATTGCGCGATCGTTCAGAGAATCAGACGCACTGGATTGGCTCGAAAGAACTGCGGAAAATTGTTCCAAATCTTTGGATGCTTGTTGGGATAATGAAAAAAGCTGCTTTACCTATCGCGATATCCAAACTGGCGAGGTTTACCACCGCGAAGTTATCCACGAATTCAAGCGGAATGGTTCGTTCAAAATTCAACGAAAACTCAGTTCCCCACGCAGGTTTTGCGTATCAGTCCAGGATCAGATCACTACGAACGTAACCATTTATCTGAAAATCATCGGAAGAATAGGAGAAAACAACCTTACAGAAGAGGTGGTACTGAAGCCCAAATACACGAGCCAACAAGCTGTGACCAAGCGTCTTTTCGATCGACTGGAATCAGTGGAGATCAGTGGATTACCCGCTAAATGGACGCTCACCCTCGGAATCGCCGGGAATGATGCTGAAGACATTACGTTACTCCTCCCCCTGTGGAGTGGAGCAATGTCGCCTGAGAAAATCGAACTTTTAATCAAGAACACCTTGCTCCCCCGCTATTTTTGTCCTTCTGGTTTATTATCGTTTCCAGTGGATAAAGTACCAACTGAGGATAACCATATTGTGCCATTTTGGAACAATTTGATCATCGAAGGTTTGATCAGTTGCGACCGACGAGTTATAGCCGGAGAAATCCAAACCAATCTACTCAACGCTCAGATCAAACAATGGCAAAAGAACGGTTTCGTTAGTTCCGATTTCACAGCCACTGATCTGACAAGCAAAGGTGAACTGGACACTCTCGCTGGACTTCCTGCCATCTATACCCTTCTACAAACCGCGGGGATTGAGAAAATTGTTGCCAATGAGATCATTTTTACTGGCCTGAATGAAAATTTTCTCCCATTTACGGTAAAATATAAAGGAACCTCAATCGAGATGAAATCTGATCGAACTGTGATCAGAACACTTCGAAATCAAATGGTCGAGATCACTGAATCAATTCCATGTAAAGCAGTCCTTCCATGAGAAAGGAGGAAGAATGACCGACATAAAGAAAGATCAATCTAAATGCGATACTTTGCTTGTGGCAGTCGTTCAAAGTCAGGACGCTGAAATCACCGAAATTAAAATTGGTGACCAGGCCAATTCCGTGACCAGGCTTCCCAGCATCGGTGCTTTCTTAGGCAGACGAAATGCTACTCTTCTAATCGGGATTCCAGGTCAGATCAAGGACAAGATCGTGAACATCTTGCATGAGAATTGCCGGCAGCGAGTGGAATTCATTGCCGTTCCCCTGGAAAGCGCGCCTATGCCTTTGCCCGCCCCAACCCCCATCAACGTGGGAGGCGCTACCATTTTCTCGTTGGAAGTTGAACATTTTGAGGAGTTTTAAGCCATGAAAATGATCATCGCAATCGTAAAGGATATTGATGCTGAAAAAGTAACCAATGACCTGACCGCCGCTAATTTTCGCGTGACCACGATCGCTTCAACCAGTGGTTTTCTACGCCGTGGTTTGAACACCATGCTCTGCGGCGTGGAAGATGACCAGGTGACCAAAGCCCTCGAGGTCATCCGCGGCAGCTATCCTCCCGCTGAAAACCCAGATGAGAAAAGGTGCTCCATCTTCGTTTTGAACGTGGGTGAATATACTCATTTCTAATCCACATCATGTTCGTATAGTTCAGGAAAAAAAGACGGGCTTGCTTGCCCGTCTTGAATTTAATTCCTGTTGATCATTCGTGGAACTCCTCAACGTGATAAATGGATACATCCAACACCTTCTGCCGCCATAGGTTTGCCGGTGCTCCCATTTTCTGACATAGATGAGAGAGAAAGTCCTCCGGATCGGGTAACTGTTCCCAAACCTGGGGTAAAAAGGTGGCACTGCGATAACCATCACGCAAAACCACACCATCCACGTTTGGCTTAAGGATTTTTGGCAATTGCTCGGGGGATTTATACGGCAATGGTTCTGAAGGGGTTAATCGTGATATCTCGATCTCAAGCAAAGGAACCTCTGCCAAAGAAACCGGTCCGAAGCGGTAGTCATTAAAGGCGGCGTCAATGGCATGCGCTTGAACATCCTGAATCAATGGTTGATATGCCTGTAAAGAACCGATGCAACCGCGCAATTCACCTCCGATAGTCAGTGTCACAAAAACAGCGCCAGGTTGTTTCATCGCGTCGGTGACCTGCTCGTCCGGTAAAATAGGAAGTGGTTTATGCGATGCTGCCGCATAAATGGTTTCACGGGCCAGCCACAACAACGACTTTCTTTCTTGCTCAGTCAAAGTTTTTTCACTCATAATGTCACCTGATGATAACCACGGTTCAGATAAACCAGTGGGTCTTTATCAGTTTGGTTACGGGCAGCTACCACCTCACCCACGAAAAGCGTCGAATTTGGCATCACATATTCATGAACTACCCGGCAATCCAAAAAAGCTCGACCCGTTTTAAGCAAAGGGTTCCCGGTAACCATGGTAAATGTTTCCAATCCGTCGAAACGGTCTCCATCCTTGCCGATTTTCCCTGAGAACACTTCGGCAATCGGTTGTTGACACTTTTCCAACAAGGTCACGGAAAAAGACCCGCTGACTCTAATCAACTCGAGTGTTCTTGACTTCGTGCCGATACTGAAAACCACTCGCGGTGGATCCAGAGAGACCGAGGCCAGTGAATTGATTGTCAAGCCGTGACGCAATCCATTCGCTTCACTGGTCACCACAGCAACCCCGGTAGGCCAACCACGCATCACATCGCGTAATGTTTCCGATAATGCCGTCATTTCACTCCTTTCGCGCTTCTTTCTCCCTGCTAATTGTTTATACTTTGTCGACTAAATGAAGTCAAGTAGAATATTGGCGAAACGAATACACGCAGAATCACTGTGAGTCTGGCATATTCCTTGCTATAATCAATTGAAGTGTGAGAAAATGACCATGACCGATTTTGAACATATACCACCTTTCAGACAAGATCCTGACGGAGAACCCGGTCAGAATCCTTCTCAAAATCTTAACCAGCCTGTTTCTCAACCTACCGGCAGAGTTAATCAACAAACAACGAAACCACCGAAGGCATCCTCCAAAACCAACCGGTTCAGTATTTACCAAAGTATACAAACCGTGGTCACCTTCGCGTTTATCGCGGCCACCCTTTTCACGCTCTTCACCCCTAACAACCTGTTTTCAGGCCAAACCATCGAGAACATGTTTGCCGCATGGCAGGCAAACCCTCAGTCGGTCGCCAGGGTTCAACCGACCGCGATTTCCAACGCAGCAGCCAACCGTATAGGCATCGTGGCTGGTCATTGGCAAAATGACCCTGGTTCTGTTTGCGCAGATGGTCTCACCGAACAGGAAGTGAACCTAAAAATTGCCACTATAGTTCAAGAAAAACTTACCGCGTTAGGTTACCAGGTTGATCTACTTTCTGAATTCGATGACCGATTGATGCAATATAAAGGGATCGTATTAATTTCCATCCATAACGATTCGTGTGACTACGTCAATAACGAAGCAACCGGATTTAAGGTGGCGGCTGCCATGCACAGCGCTTACCCGGAAAAAGCTAACCGACTAACATCCTGTATGGTCGACCGATATCGACGCGATACTGGATTAACGTTCCATGCAAATTCAATAACGAACGACATGACCGATTATCACGCGTTTGATGAAATCAATACCGAAACGACAGCAGCGATCATCGAAACCGGGTTCTTAAACCTTGACCGAAAAATCTTAACGGAACATCCCGATATCATAGCTCAAGGAATCGTGGATGGAATCCTTTGTTACATACGCAATGAAAGTATCTCAGAGACCGCGACAGTGATTCCATGACTCAAATAGATCCATTAGGAGCCAGACTGGCCATACAGAACGCTCAATTTGCCTTGCAGAAAGGGCAAACCACGGAAGCACGCCGCTTGGCCATGGAAGCAGCGCAACTGGATCCAACCTTCGAAGATCCTTGGTTGATCCTGGCTTCCCTTTCTAGCCCTCACGCGAGCGTGGCATATCTGCAGCATGCGCTTGACATCAATCCCAAAAGTTCAAGAGCTACCAAGGGAATGCAATGGGCTCTCGAGAGATTGGCTGCCAGTCCCGACCGAGAAAGGATCTCGGTTAAACATGCCGTCCGACAACCTGCGTCTCCACCTCCGCTGCCATCTTCCATGCCGCCTCTACCAATTAAGGAAGCATTATCTGGTAATGAAGAAAAGCAAGGACTTGGTGAATTCAATACAGACCAGGATATTTACAATTCATTTTTAGCGGAAGAAAGAGCGAAAGCTGCTGCCACTGAAGTTCCCAAAGGGAAAAGAGCGAAGAACAAAAGCAAGGCAGAGCGCCCAAAAGTAGATAAAAAAGCTGCCCAACCCAAAAAGGTCAAGCCAGCCAAACCTCAACCTGCTCTCAAACAAAAAAAGAAAAATAAATCCTCCGGGCTTTTGATTACATTGCTTTTTCTGATTTTATTAGGGGTTACAGCCTGGTTTTTGCTGCCTACATTCACAGGTCCAGCAAACAGCGCCATGGCACCATTGCCGGTAGATGTATTGGCAAAACCGACATTAACACCAACCCTGACCATTACACCTACCTATACCCCTACACCCACTCCAACCTTGACGCCAACTCCAACACCGACAAAAACGCCTAAACCTACCAAGACCCCCAAACCCACCGACACCCCTGCTCCGACAGATGAATTGGCAGTCAATACTGGAAACGAATCAGGTGATTACTCACCCGATACTGCGTATCCCGGTCACTGGATCGACGTGAACCTGTCCAACCAAATGCTTTATGCTATGGAAGATAGCTCAGTAGTCGCGTCCTTCATGGTTTCAACAGGGGTGGCTGCCTACCCAACCGTCACAGGGCAATATTACATCTATGTTAAATATATTTCCACGCTGATGACTGGCCCTGGTTATTATCTACCTAATGTGCCATATACGATGTACTTTTACCAGGGATATGGCATTCACGGTACCTACTGGCATAACAACTTCGGCACCCCAATGAGCCACGGTTGTGTGAATATGCGCACAGAAGACGCAAAATGGCTTTTCTATTGGGCTGAGGTAGGCACGCTTGTCAATATCCATTATTAGAAACCCATGACTACACAGGTCGATCTTAACTTTCTATCACGTCGTGAATTCTTGAAATTAAGTGGGGCCTCACTTCTGGCACTTTTTACTTTATCTGTTCCAAAACCCACTCACGCCAATCAAATCCAGCATTTGGATGATTCCCCGACCATGGGAAGGATCGTTACGAATGATGTATCGGTCTACGATCAACCCACTCTGGACGGGACTGTCCTGAAGAAGTATTACAAGGATCTTGTTCTTCCGATCACAAAGATCGTAATGGGCACGGGAGAGCCCACGTACAATAAAGTCTGGTATGAGATCAATAACGAGGGTTACGTCCATTCAGGCAACGTACAACCGGTGGAAGTGTCCTTGAACGAAGTTGTAACAAGTTTACCTGAAAAGGGGCAGCTTGCTGAAATTACCGTTCCGTTCGCGGACGCGTTTTGGAAACCCGATATCAAGAACGTTGCCGCTTATCGCCTTTATTACGCCACCACACACTGGGTGATTGGCGCCGTCCCTGACAGCGAGGGGAATGTTTGGTATGAAGTTCTGGAAGATTTTTATCAATTCCATTATTTCGTGATGGGGAAATACCTGCGTCTGTGCAGTGCCGATGAGGTATCTCCCTTGTCACCAGATGTTCCGGCCAAGGATAAAAAAATCTTGGTACACCTTAACGATCAAATCGTTGTGGCCTACGAAGGCGATACACCAGTACAAATGATTCGCTGCTCAGGAGGAACTAAATACTACAACCATTACATGACGCCAACCGGAGATTTCACGACCGATTACAAACGACCTTCACGACACATGGTGAACGGAAGTAAGGTCGCAGCCAACACCTTTGACCTGCCAGGAGTGCCCTGGGTGAGTTTTATCAACGAAGATGGAATCTCTTTTCATGGCACATATTGGCATAATGATTTCGGAAGACCGCGCAGCCACGGCTGTATCAATCTGCCATCCGAAGGAGCGAAATGGGTCTATCGATGGACCCTTCCCGAAGTCCCATTCTCCGAACAGACCTTTTACAAACGTCCCGGAACATCGGTCATAATTACAAAAGCCTAAACATCATTTCTAATAAAAGAATAACAAAAGTCACCATTCGGATGTCTTATAATTGTAGATGGAGACTATTAGAAATGTACCATGAACCATTATTTAAAGGCTTAGTAACAGATGAGAATGGTCAGGTGGTTGAAACCTCGACAATTGGCGATGAACCATGTTACATAGTGGATGATGCCGGCTTTAAACATCATATTTTAGCGGAACCTATCGACCGCGAAATCTTAAAATCAATCACCAGCCAAATCAGTGGAAATGAAGACTTAATCGCTGATCAAACTGTGAAGATGCTCGGTCAGGATGATCTTTTCACCCACGCGATCATCCAGAACCAATTAAAGAATATCGATAAACAGATCGATCAATTGATGCAAACCGGAATTCCTGAAGATTCCCGAATGTATCTTGGAATGACCGGTTTCAAGGTTGTGATTAACATGCATGGAGAGATCCTGAAAATTGAACAACCCTCTGCCCCAGCCGACGAGAATGGAGATGGCGACGGAGATTAATCTCCTCGCCAGCATGGAAAACCGGAGTCCGAACAATGAACTCAGAAAATATTATCACGGTCAATGAATCTGATTTTGAATACGAAGTGATTGCGTATTCTCAAAATACACCTGTTGTCGTCGATTTTTGGGCGGATTGGTGCCGTCCATGTAAAACTCTCTCCCCGCTACTTGAAAGATTGGCGGAGGAATCGAACGGCGCTTTCCGATTGGCAAAAGTGGATGCGGATGTGAACCCCAACCTAGTCCTGCATTGGAAGGTGAGAACTTTGCCCACGGTTGCGGCATTCAGTGAAGGGAATATGGTCGCAAATTTCGTCGGTTTGCAACCAGTGGAGCGTATCCGCGAATTTATCAACCAGATTCTACCTCCAAGTCCAGCCAATCTTTTGGTGGAAAAAGGCGACAGTCTTCTCGCTTCTGAAAAGCTAGAGCAGGCTAATGAAGCATACAATCAAGCTCTCGCTTTGGATAAACAGTCCCCAGGTGCGCTGCTCGGATTGATGAAGATCGCTCTCAGGCAAGGTAAACCGAAAGAAGCCTTTCAGATTCTTCGCGTATTCCCGGCATGCCGTGAATACAACGAAGCTGAACGACTTCTTCCTTTGATAAGCGCCTTGGAGGATTTGCAAAATGGCAAATTATTACATGAAACAGACCTGGACACAGCTTTCGAAAACAGCCTGCGTCTCGCGCTCAGAGGGAATCTACTCGCAAGCCTGGATGGCATGATGGATATTCTGCGTCAGGATAAACATTACCGTAAAGATCGTGCCCGCCTGGTAGCCCTGGCAATGTTGGAATTGTTCGATCAACAGGGAACTCTAACGTTGCAGTATCGTAAAGAACTGACCACGATTCTCTTCTGATGAAAAAGGCTGCCTTTTCAGGCAGCCTTTGCTTCATAAGGGGGGAAGACTCTAGTTCAAAACCAGTTCGCCCCAGGAGGTAGGATCTAACAGGTTTCGATAAGGAGCAGAGGATACCATCGTCTGCTGAAGCTTTGAAGTTTTGTTGTCGTTATCACTAACTGAAACCGCAAACCCGATATGCATTCCTTTTACGGGGGAAATGCCAAAGACGGACCATGGAATACGTGCTTCGATACGCCAGAGACCATCTTCTTTGGTGAATCCAATATCTACAGATGAAGTTCGGCTACCGGTTTTCTCAGTCGGAAACCACAGATATGCTTCTGGTGAACTACCGCCAGAACCTGCTGAGATGCCTAACTGGTAATCATCAGGGCTCAAGTACTTGACGTAATAATCGCCAGCCAGGTTGGCATCAACAAGCAGTTCGATACTGTCGCCTTTATAAAGATCTGCGCCTTTGGCTTCTTCGGTGTAGACATCATCGTGTACTTTGACACCAATGTAGAGATAGTCGCTATCCCAGGCAGCCGCAAAGGATGCCTTGAGATCATCTTCGCCAGACCAATTGCTACGGCCATAGACGACATTCGTAACTGGATATTGGGTGGTGTAATCTTTCCAATCTTCCCAGGATCCATCAATATCTGGATCAAAATTGATATGCCCCGCATACATCATATACCCACGCGTCCCTGCCGCCGGAGGTAGAGCAGTATTCGCCGGAGTATTTGATGGAGCCGCTGTTGCTTCTTCGGTTTCAGTTGGCTCATCGGTAATTGTGGGTAAACTGGTATTGGTCGGCTGGACCGTGGGTTCGGGGGTGTTGGTAACAACAACATAAATTGGCGTTACCGTTTCAGGAATGGTTGCGTTGGTGCTGAACAATGCTGTGAGCATCAGGTTGGGGGTAGGTTGAGTTGAGTTGCCACCCAAAGCAGAACACGCAGAGAGCACTAGAGCCATCAACAACATACTTATGATTGCGATCGAAATTTTCTTCATTATTCTCCTCCTGTATTAACAGGTCATGTTGCCATCTATATCGACTTAATTATATTGCAACTATGACGAATTTGTTGCAAGAAATGTTCCCAAATTCAATGCAGAATCAAAAGTTCCGCGACACACTCGATGTGATATGTCTGTGGAAATTGATCGAACGGCGTCACGCTCTTTAGTGTGTATCCTCCGTCAATGAAACGTTTGATATCTCTGGCTAACGTCGCAGGATCGCACGAAACATATATGACCTTCTGCGGTTTTGTGGCAATTAAAGAAGAGACCACTCGTGAATCCAATCCTGCCCTCGGAGGATCAACTACAGCCAGGTCAAGCGAGGTCTTTAAGGTTGGCAGGACGTTCTCAGCCTGATCAATATAGAGTTCTACATTCTCGAAATCATCCAGGTTGACCGCGAAATCATTGCATGAGGATTCAGATACTTCTATGGCGATCAAACGTTTGGCGGTCGCAGCCAGAAAGGTAGAGAACAAGCCCACTCCGCTATAAGCATCGAGCACTGTCTTCCCCTCAAGACTGCCTGCCAAAGCAATTACATGATCCACCATGGCCTCCGCTTGCGGTAGATTGACCTGGAAGAAAGAATCGACTGACACACGAAAATCGCGACCTTTAACTTGCATCAGGATCAAATCCTCGCCTGACAGCACATATTGCGACTCTGGGTTCTTAAAAACAACTGAGATCGGAAAATCCACTGAAAATTCCGGCGGCGCCTCCTGATCGGATTCCAACACAAGCATTAGATCTCCCTCTCCTCCCTGCCGCAAGTTAATACGATGGATACCACTGCCTGGCTCCAGTAGCAGTTTAGGCCAAAGGCTATTGACCTCATTCATCGGTAAGTGACATTCAGAAATTTCCACAAGATTATTTGTCCCGGCTGCCTGATAACCCACCTTTCCATCATACGACACACGGAACTGAACCGTGTTGCGGTAATTCCATTCGTTTGGGGAGGGTACGACTGGCGCCACCGGAAAATCCACTAAACCAGCCATGCGCTGTAACTGGCCCTTTACAATACGTTGCTTGAACGCCAGTTGATCACGGTACGCCAAATGCTGGTAGTTACAACCTCCACAGGTTCCATAGTGTCTGCAACGGGGCTGAATGCGTATTGGTGAAGGCGTAAGGATCTTCTCGATCTGTCCCCTGGCAAAGGATTTCTTTTCTTCGACGATGGAGAGAAGAATCTTTTCACCTGGGAGACCAAAGGGAACAAAAACCGCCCTTCCATCCGGCAAGTGCCCCAAAGCGTCACCGCCAAAAACCATGTCTTCCAACATTAATTCAAATGGCATGAGTTATCCTATCCAATAAATCTGTTTCATTTTACATTACTTCTGCAAAAATATTCCCTTGTCCGTCACCGGTACGGATGCTATAATCGCAGTGATGCCCCGGTAGCTCAATTGGACAGAGCGAAGCACTCCTAACGCTTAGGTTGAGAGTTCGATCCCCTCCCGGGGCACAATCGTTTGACTCTGAAATAGGTTGAGAGCACCCTTCGGGTGTAATTATACGATCCCTCCACCCCTCACGGTCTGTGTGCCCCCGAACTGATTTTGTGAGAGGGGTCAGGGTGCTTCGCAAGGGGCACTTTCATTAGCATATCATTTTAAGCGAGCGGTTTTCGGGCGAAGCAACCTCCAGATTAAGAATCTCCGTACAAGGGATTGTATTCGATCCCCTCAAGCTTGAGCAAAAGCCCTCAAAGATTAAGATCAATTAAAAATAGTGAGAAAATTCTTAAGTAAAAACCATTGAAATTGATTTGAAATTCCTTTATACTAAGGATGATAAACATCTGGGTGCCCCCCTCACCCGGGTGTTTATCATTTAATAACAAGTCGCTAAAAAATAATCCGACTCTGAGAAGAATCGGATTCTAATTGCTGTACTAATTCAGCAGATCATCGTCGTCAAATTCGTCATCGACGGCGTCGTATTGGCGACGGACCCACAGATAAAGAACCTGTCCGTCGTCCAATTCCGCGGTTCGGGCAGCGAGGATGGGCACCTTCTGTTCGAGGCCAAGTGTGTTTTTATAATGCAGAAAGATCGTCTTTTGCTTGCTCCAGGCACGGTGGCAGCGTTCTACCAGCGCGCGTCCGTTAAACGTACGCAGACGAGTCAAAGCCATGTCGTAAAGGTCAGGGCTTTCGTTCAGACTCTGTGCCCAACTTTCATCGACATGTTCAAAAACAGGGGGTGGTCCTTCAATAATCGTGATCTGGTCGTCCATAATTACCTTGCGCCGAATAATACCATAAAGCGGACGAAACCCCAAATCTCTTATACATTTTCTACATAATGTTAATCAACCTCCGATATGGCGGGGATAAGATAATGTCAAGATAAAAAAAACAAATGGAGGTAGAAATGACTCTTTACTATACAAACCCAAACGCAGTTATGGAAGCCCGCCGTCAGAGAATGGCACGCATGCTTGAGGAAGCCTTTAATGGTGAACGCGTGATGACCTTCCCAGTTGACCTGGTTGAATCTGACGACGCTTACACCCTGAAGGCGATCCTGCCCGGCCTAAAGACCGATGATGTTACGATCGAGTTGGATAAGGGCATTTTGAGCATCAGCGGAGAGTACAAAGCTGATGAAGACGAAGCCCAACATCTGGTCAACGAATTCCCTCGTGGTCGTTTCGCCCGCAGTTTTGAACTGGCGGATGCCATCGTTGTCGACAAAATCGAAGCAAGCATGAGCGATGGTGTGTTAACAGTTCACCTTCCCAAAGCGGAAGAATCCAAACCACGCACCATCAAGATCAACGCCAAGTAATCACAAAGTACCACCCGGTTTACGGCAGGCTTCACTCCCCTGCCGTAAACTTTTTTAAGAAGTAAAATCCAATCATGGAAAGAGAGCTTCTCCAACAAACCTTACTAACAACCCCCGTATCTGATTTTCGCGCATTTGATGAAATCGGTTCAACCAATGACGAAGCCTTGAACTGGCTAGAAGCGGGCGCAGAAGACCTATCATTGGTAATTGCTGACAGTCAGACTAAAGGGAGGGGTCGATTCGCTCGTAAATGGGTCACTTTGCCCGGAACCTCCCTGGCTTTTTCCATCATTTTAAAACCAACCAAAGATATTGAGAACGAGAATATTTCGCTTTATGCCCCCCTTTGCGGTCTCGCTGTTCAATCTGCGTTGCACAGGCAACTTGGGTTGGACGCGCAAATCAAGTGGCCAAACGACGTATTACTCAATCGTGAAAAATGCTGTGGCATTCTGGTGGAAGCTTCGTGGACAGGAGAAAGGTTGAATGGCATTGTTGCGGGGATAGGTATCAATATCCGCCAGGGGTCATTGCCACCGGACGCACTCTTCCCGGCTACGTGGATCGAAAAACATACCGGGGGTGATGTAAACCGTTATCACTTGCTGGCGGCAGTGATCAACGAACTGGTTGAATGGCGCGCCAAATTAGGCAGCCCTGATTTCTTTTCAGCGTGGAGAAAAGTTCTTGCCTTCCAGGGAGAACCGGTGCGTATCGAACAGGATGGTCAACCTCCTATACTCGGTACAGAAACCGGAATTGATTCAAACGGAAACCTCTTGCTCCGAGATTCAACTGGCGCTACAATTACTATTGAAGTTGGTGATGTCCATTTACGATCCATTCATTAGAATGGATCAGAAATAATTAGGGAGCCAATATGTTAGATGATCTCCGTAATTCAGCCAGTTCACCTTTTCTCGATGAAGGCGGTTTCGAGCCGGAACCAGAAGAGGAAAAGAAAAGCCAGAGCTCGTTCCTGGGGATGACTGCCGCGCAGCGTTTCGTGATCAGCCTGCTCATCTTCTTTATGGTTCTAATTGTGGGAGTTTTTATGCTGATCCTGTTCCAAAAGGTTTTCTTGCCAGTTTAGATCGCATAACGATAATAAACCAGCCTCTGAATTTGATCAGAGGCTGGTTTTTATTGCATAAACTACGCGGCTGGTTTGTCGGGTTCGACGTTCACCTGTTTTAAATCAGAAGCCGCAATCCGCGCCAGCGACGCGACCACGTCTCCAGAACCCAGGTTCATCAGCCGGAAGCCGCGAGTGGCTCGTCCGCTTGAATTGATTTCCTTTGTTTTAAGGCGCAACAAAATACCACCGGAAGAGATGATTGTAATCTCATCATCCGCTTGAACCACCCTGGCGCCAACAATACGGCCAATCTTGCCAATTTGCTTCTGATCGATTGTGGCAACACCTCCGGTCGCGCGCCCTTTGACAGGATATTCATCAAGATCAGTGCGTTTGCCAAAGCCCTGTTCGGTGACAACCAGCAACATACCACCCGGTTCAACCACCTCCATCGAAGCCAAACGATCGCCCGCGTGGAACTTGATCCCGGCTACACCGGCTGCCTGGCGACCCATGCAACGAATGTCGTCTTCGTGAATGCGCAGCGCTTGTCCTTCACGGGTAACCATCAGTATATCGTCATGACCGTGAGTGACCTTGGCCCACCACAATTCATCTTTATCATCCAGGGTGATGGCGATGAGACCTGAAGGCCTGACGCTAGCTAGTTCGCTCAGCTCAAGCCGTTTGATACGACCGCCAGTGGTTGCCATGGTGAGGTAATTGCCGGGGTCAAAATTTGGAACAGCCACCGCGGCAGTGATATGTTCATCCGGGCCAAGCGAAAGCACATTGACAATGGGAATTCCTTTGTCTGTTCGGTTGGCATCAGGGATTTGGTAGGCCTTCTCAGAGTAGACTTTGCCCTTGTCGGAGAAGAAGAGAATAGTATGCAGGGTCCGGGCTGGCAGCATGAGGATAACTTCATCCTCCTCACGCACAGTCTGGCCAGAAACACCTCGGCCTCCCCTACCCTGGGTTCGATAGAGATTCGCAGCGACGCGCTTAATATAGCCCTTCTGGGTAAAGGTTATAAGCACAGCCTCATCAGCTACGAGGTCTTCCTCTTTCAGCTCCTCGTGGGTGTCACCAGTAATGCGGGTACGACGTTCATCACCATACTTGTTCGCGAGATCATTCAGGTCGTCTTTGACAACTCCCAAAATTTTCTTCGGATGTGACAGTAAATCTTCCAGGTAGGCAATGCGTGCCATTACTTCTTTGTATTCAGCCTCGATCTTTTGTCGCTCGAGGGCAGCCAGACGGCGTAACTGCATATCGAGGATCGCTTGAGCCTGAATCTCGCTCAATTTGAAACGGGACATTAATTTTTCTTTGGCAACGTCGGCATCCTTCGATTCGCGGATGGTACGGATCACATCATCTAGATTTGCGAGAGCGATCAGTAAGCCATCCAGAATGTGAGCGCGCGCTTTGGCTTTTGCCAGGTCGAAACGCGACCGCCGCGTTATGACATCCTGCCGATGCTCAATGTAGATCTGTAACGCGCGTTTGAGAGAAAGCAGGCGTGGTTCTCCACCCACTAATGCCAGCAAATGCACACTGAACGTCGATTGCAACGGAGTGAATTTGTAAAGTTGGTTGAGTACCTGTTTGGGTTGGGCGCCACGACGCAATTCAATGACAATGCTCATTCCGCGTCGATCGGATTCATCTCTCAAGTCAGATATCGAATCCATCTTGCCTTCACGAGCTAATTCGGCGATACGTTCGATCAGGCTGGTCTTGTTAACCTGATAAGGGATCTCGGTGATGACAATCTGGTAGCGGTTGCCTTTCATCTCTTCAATGTGAGCCATCCCGCGTACCACCAGTCGCCCGCGCCCGGTGGAATAGGCCTGCAAGATATTATCCTTTCCAACGATCACGCCACCAGTCGGAAAATCAGGGCCCTGGACGAATTTCATCAATTCTTCAACGGAAACATCATCGATGGTATCGTAATGATCGATCAGGTAATCGATGGCAGCAGTGATTTCACGCAGATTGTGCGGAGGGATGCTGGTTGCCATACCCACCGCGATGCCAGATGAGCCATTCAAAAGTAGGTTGGGCAGGCGGGAAGGCAGTACCAGAGGTTCCTTCAAAGAACCATCAAAGTTGTCACCAAAATCGACTGTTTCCTTGTCGAGGTCAGCCAACATTTCTTCAGCCAATGAATGCAACCTGGCTTCGGTATAACGCATGGCTGCCGGGTCATCGCCATCAATCGATCCAAAGTTCCCCTGTCCATCAATTAGCATGTAGCGCATCGAGAAATCCTGCGCCATGCGTGCCATTGAATCATAGACTGCCGCGTCGCCGTGCGGATGGTATTTTCCTAAGACCTCGCCGACGATACGGGCGGATTTCTTGTACGGGCCATTGGAACGAATCCCCATGTCTTCCATGGCGTAAAGAATGCGCCGGTGAACAGGTTTGAGACCATCACGCGCGTCAGGCAAGGCGCGCGACACGATCACGCTCATCGCGTAATCAAGATAAGCCGAGCGCATTTGTTCATCGATATCGACTTGCTTTACAGATCCAAAATCCATACAATCCCTCGAATTCAGTGAGTAGCCGAATGATTATACCTTACCGTGGGTGGTTTTTACATCACAAAGTCAGTTGATAATGAATTTCACTGAAGGCCACGCAACATCGCGGAGTGATAAATTTCCTGGAAGATAAACCGAACCCCACCTGAAATCGACCTTTTTACTCATTTTCACCTCATCATTATCCGTTATAATTTGTAGCATGCGGAAGAGGTCTTTTTTAATATTTTTTTCATTTATCTGTGGACTAACCCTGATAATTGCGTCTTCCTGCACACCTATAACAAATCCCTCCGAAGAAATGAACTCCTCTATTCAGACATTTGCCTATATTCAGAATAAAGGTTCAGACACCATCGTCAACCTGGCGTTAGCCTGGGCAGAAGCTTACCAGAAGATTAAACCGGATATCAGCATTTCCGTCACCGGTGGGGGATCTGGGACAGGCATCACCGCTTTGATCAACAAAACCGTGGATATCGCCAACGCGTCCCGTCAGATCAAACCCGAAGAACTGGCAGCTGCCAAAGCGGCCGGCTTGAACCCACAGGAATTCATTATCGCACGTGATGCCATCGCTGTGATCGTCAACCCTGAAAACCCGGTCCAACACCTGACCATCGAACAACTTTCGAAGATTTATCGTGGAGAGATCAATAACTGGAAAGAAGTTGGCGGTGAAGACCGACCGATCGTACGGCTCTCTCGCGAAACCAATTCCGGGACCCACGTCTACTTTTTGGAATCCGTGGTGAGATTAGGGAACAGCAAAGATAAAACCATTTTCTCCTCAGACACGCTTCTTTTGCCTTCCTCAGAAGGAATCATTGCCGAAGTACGAGATAACCCCAACGCCATTGGCTATGATGGTCTGGGTTACGTTACTTCCGAGGTCAAGGTATTGGCAATCTCCTCACAGGCCACTCCGGATGTTTTTATACTTCCCTCCGCGGACACTGTCTCAAATAACACGTATGTGATCTCACGAAGTCTATACATGTACACTCAGGATATACCCACAGGCGCGATCAAGGACTACCTGGATTGGATCCTTTCGCCCGAAGCGCAGTTAATCGTCAAAGACCTTGGTTTTGTACCAGTTAACTAACAGGAGCGGAATGAAGCGAAATCGGATTAGCGGCGACAAGATCATCAACTTCATCATCAAGGTATGCGGCTATTCCAGCATTCTCTTTGTAACCCTGATCCTGTTGTTCCTGCTACGCGAAGGAATCCCCGCGCTGGCAAACGTCACGCTAAAGAATTTATTTGGCACCGTGTGGTATCCGATCGAAGAATACTTTGGGATTCTTCCATTGATTCTGGGAACGCTACTGGTCACTATCGGCGCTATTATCATCGCTCTACCTTTCGGCATTGGAACAGCAATTTACCTTTCTGAGATCGCCCCTAAATGGATCAGTGATCTCCTGAAACCGATCATCGAGATCCTGGCTGGAATTCCTTCTGTTGTGCTTGGATTCATCGGTATCCTTGTGGTTGTCCCATTCATGCGCAAGATATTTGACCTTCCCACCGGATTGACGGCGGTGACCGGATCTATCTTATTGGGGCTGATTGCCATCCCGACCATCGTTTCTATCGGTGAAGACGCGCTGAACAACGTTCCTCCTTCGTATCGTCAGGCAGCCCTGGCATTGGGTGCCACCCGTTGGCAAACCATCTGGGGAGTGACCCTCCCTGCTGCCAAGAACGGCATTCTCACCGCGGTTATGCTCGGGGTTGGCCGCGCGCTGGGCGAGACCATGGCTGTGATGATGGTCACAGGCAATGCGCCGGTGATGCCGGTGAAATGGAATTCGTTTTTCCTCCCGGTTCGTACAATGACCGCCACCATCGCCTCGGAAATGGGAGAAGTTGCCACCGGAAGCGCCCACTACCAGGTGCTTTTCTTCATCGGCATCATCCTGTTTCTCATTTCCTTGGCGGTCAATATCACAGCCAGTTCTGTGAGCACACGCCAGCGTAAACGCGCTGAGAGGATTCTGTCATGAATCTGGATAAGAACCCCCGCTCCGCGAGTGAGATCACCCAATCGCTCGGTTTTATGTTGATGCGTCTGATCGCGCTGTTGACCGTGTTGCCAATCATCGCTCTCATCGGATATATCATCCTCAAGGGTTCGCCAGCAATAAACTGGCAGTTCCTTAGCGCCATGCCATCTGACGGTATGCGTGCAGGTGGAATCATGCCCGCCATTGTGGGTACACTGTATCTCACCATTGGGACCGCGGTCTTCTCGGTTCCACTCGGTGTAGCTGCCGGCATCTACATTGCCGAGTATGCCCCCGACAATCGGATGACCCACGTGATCCGTATCGCCATCATCAACCTGGCAGGTATCCCTTCAGTCGTCTATGGCCTTTTCGGGCTGGGATTGTTCGTCATCTTCCTCAAATTCGGTACCAGCATTTTAGCTGCCTCGCTCACCCTGGCAATCATGACCCTGCCGGTCATCATCAGCACCACCGAAGAAGCCCTGCGCGGCGTACCCAACTCGTTCAGGGTTGTTTCCACCTCGCTTGGTGCTACCCGCTGGCAAACGGTCTGGAAGATCACCCTGCCCCAGGCCACATCTGGAATCGTCACCGGCATCATCCTGGGTCTGGAACGCGCTGCCGGTGAGACCGCACCCATCCTCTTCACCGGTGCGACTTTCTTTTTGCCGCAATTACCCAAATCGGTCCTGGATGCCACCATGGCGCTGCCGTATCATATTTTCGTCATTTCCACCCAGGTGCCGGGAATGCCGGTATCGATCCAGTACGGCACAGTGCTGGTGCTGCTCATTTTTGTGCTGGGGATGAACATCGTCGCCACAATCATCCGGGCGCGGGCGCGCGCCAGAAGGCAGTGGTGATCCGATGAATAAATTCAGCATCGAATCCCTGAGTGTACGCTACTCGGACGATAACGAAAGCCTGCGCAAGGTCTCGATGGAGATCGAAGCAAATGCCATCACCGTGCTCTTTGGCCCAGCGGGCGGTGGTAAATCAACCCTGCTTCGGGTGCTAAATCGCTTGAATGACCTGGCAGACGTCAAGGAAATGACCGGTAAGGTCATGTTCAACGGCAACAATATCTTGGATAAAGAGACTGACGTGATTGAGCTGCGGCGTAAGATCGGTATGGTCTTTTCGCGCCCGGTACCTCTGCCGCTCTCGATCTACGAGAACGTCGCCTACGGTCTGCGCATGGCCGGTGAGAAAAACAAAGCCAAACTGGACACCGCTGTTGAAAACGCTTTGCGTCAAGCCGTCTTATGGGATGAAGTTTACGACCGCCTCGACGCCTCTGGTTACGCTATCTCGGGTGGACAGCAGCAGCGGCTGTGTCTGGCCCGCGTGCTGGCCCAGGAACCCGAAGTGATCATGCTGGATGAACCCACTTCCGCACTCGATCCAGTGTCGACCTCACGCATCGAGGGTTTGCTGACAGAGTTAAAGCAAAAGTACACCATCATCCTCGCGCCACACAACGTGCAACAAGCTGCACGCATGGCTGATTACGCAGCTTTCTTTCTGATGGGGGAATTGATCGAATATAGCGCGGGTAAGGAGATCTTCCTGACCCCGCGCGACAAGCGTACCCAGGATTATGTGATGGGTAGGTTTGGTTAAGGCGTTCAGAAACCATTTTTTAATTCCAACACCCTCCAATTTCCGTGACAACGCGGAAATAATTCTATTTGGAAAAAATTGGTATCTTTCTCCAGAAATAGTGTTAAAGTAAAGTGACCTTGAAATAAAAATCCAAACTGGGAGACTTCATGATGAAAAGGAATAGCCTGCTTATCCTGGCACTCGGGATTATTTTTCTGTCTTTCATTCAAATGGCTGGTACCCTGGTGGAATCGATCTACCTTCTGGATCTGCTCCACTCCAGCCTGGACGCGAAAGTGGTGGGGGTGTTGTTCTTCTTTACCCCGCTGCTGCTTCTCCCCTTCTACAAGAAATTTCCGCGAGGATTACTGTGGATCAGTTTCGCAGTGCTCCTGGTAACCAGAAGCATCCTTCCCTGGCTGAAAGTATTCCCGCGCATGATCGACTCTGGGCTGGCTGTGTGCGCGGTCGTTAGTCTTTTCTTCCTGTTGATGCGCACCTTACCGCAAGACGACAGCCGAAGACAGCTTAGTCTGTGGGCTGGCACCGGCCTCGCGTTTGCGATCAGCCTCTCCGTGCTGCTGCGGACCGCCTACCACGGCGTGGAGTATTCGTTGACGCCTGCCGGTGGTTGGAGCGGGATCGTGTTAATGGTGATATTGGGGATCACGCTTTGGAAACTTGCCCCACAAGCGATTACCACCGAACCCGCCGCGAAGAAAACCCCCGGTACCACCCCCGCGGTACTTGGTTGGTTCTTCGTGTTGGAACTGGCCTGGTTCGCATTCTCGGCTCCGGCAGTCATTACCCGCTGGACGCAAGGGAACTACACTCTTATCGTGAGCGCAATTGCCGTGCTTTCTGCTGCCTGGGTGTTTTCAATATTACTTTTTCCCGGGTGGACCAATAAAGTCACCCGTTCCTTCCTGCTTATCTGGAATGTGCTCTTCACCGCGTTTTTGACTCTCACCATTGCTTTGCAGGAAGCCGCGCTTCCCACCTTACCCGAAGAGACCTTCGTGGTTACTGGTCCAACCACGTTGCAGATATTGAGCCTGGCGCTCACCTTACTGCTCTTCCCGGTGATCTTCCTGGACATGCAGAAATTGCTCTCTCCGTTCGATAAATCGACTCCTTCACCCCGTGCACTCGTACCCGGGATACTTTTAGGCAGCTTCGTCGTCATCCTGATGGTGTTCGCCAATATCTTCACCAATGTTTGGGGGTATGTACCGCTGGGTGATTTCTTCCGCGGCAAATACTGGCTGACCTACTTCCTGCTGGCAGCACTGATCAGTCTACTCGCATGGGCGGTTGGTTCAAGGAAATCCTCCGATGTGGCAGCGGCAAAAACCTTCCACTGGAGTTGGGGGGCTGCTCTCGTTGTGATCCTGGCTGCAACGATCCTCACTGCTCTGCCGGTGAAACATGTAGAGCTTCCCGCCGGTGAGCGTACTTCGATCAGGGTGATGACCTTCAATATTCAGCAAGCCAACGACGTCAATGGTGAGAAATCGTATGATCGCCAACTGGCCCTGATCCGTAAGGTCTCACCTGACGTGCTTTCGATGCAGGAAACTGATTCGACCCGCATCTCACTCAACAACAACGATTATGTGCGCTTTTATGCCGACAGCCTGGGATATTATTCGTATTTCGGCCCCACCACGGTCAATGGCACCTACGGCACTTCGCTGATCTCGAAGTACCCGTTGGAAAACACCCGCACTATCTATATCTACAGCGACAAGGATGAAAACGCCATTGCCGCCGCTGATATCACCGTGGGCGATAAAATTTTCTCGTTCTTCGATGTCCATCCGGATGGCTCCGACACGGTGGATATGTCGTTCGCAAAGTCATTGATCGATATCTCGAAGGATAAACCCTACGTTATCGCCCTTGGCGATTACAACCTTCGCGATTACGAAGACGCCTATAAACTGATCAACAGTGTCTACACCAACGTGTGGACGAGCATCTACCCCAGCAAGATCAGTACGGACGGCACGGACATGTCGGGAGAGAACCGCATCGACCACATCTTCATCTCCCCCATCCTGCAGGCAGTCGATCCGGTGTACGTGTTGACACCCGACTCAGCCACCGACCATGCTGTACATTACACGGAATTGGTCTGGTAATAGCCCGACAATCCCAACCTCCAACATCCCCAACCAGTGAACCATAGGTTGGGGATTTTTAATGGTTTAAAATGGAAACGTGAAAAAGATCATTTCGAGCGAACGCATTCCGATCAAATTGTGGCTGGATGACATCGAATCCGGCGCGCTGGAACAGGCACGCAACCTGGCCAACCTGCCCTTTGCCTGGAAGTGGGTGGCGATCATGCCCGACGCACACCAGGGTTTCGGCATGCCCATCGGTGGAGTGCTGGCAACTGACGGAATGATCGTTCCCAATGCCGTCGGAGTGGATATCGGCTGCGGCATGTACGCGGCGAAAACGACGCTCAAGACGATCGAGGAGCGAGACCTGCGTGAAATTCTGGAACGGGTGAAAGGAGTCATTCCGGTGGGTTTCGACCACCAGACCTCCGATCAACCGTGGAAGGGATTCCACGACGCCCCGGATATTGAGATTATTCAACAGGAGTTGAAATCAGCGCGGCGCCAACTGGGAACGCTGGGCAGCGGAAACCACTTTATCGAGATACAAAAAGGTGACGACGGTCACATCTGGGTGATGATCCATTCCGGCAGCCGCAATTTCGGCCTCAAGGCGGCTGAGTTCTTCCACAAACGTGCGCTGGCCCTTCTCAACAAGTCACCGATCAACCTGCCCGACCGCGACCTGGCGTTTTTACCCATCGAGAGCCGCGATGGTAAGGATTACTTCGCCGCGATGAACTTTTGCTGCAAATTCGCGTTGGCCAACCGTGCGCTGATGATGGACCGCATCGCCGAGATCATGGGCGACGTCGCAGGAGCGGGGATCATCGAACGTATCAACATCCACCACAATTACGCTGCCTTTGAAGAACATTATGGTCAGGAGGTTCTGGTCCACCGCAAGGGAGCCATCAAAGCTGCAATGGACACCGTAGGCATCATCCCCGGCTCGATGGGGACAAGCAGCTATATCGTCAAAGGGCTGGGGAACCCGGAAAGCTTTCAATCCTGTTCACACGGCGCCGGGAGACGCATGGGCAGACGCGAAGCCCAACGCAACCTTTCGCTCGCATACGAGCAGGAAAAACTGAAAGGCATCATTCATGGGTTATATTCCACCCGTGGATTGGACGAAGCGCCGGGAGCGTATAAAGATATCGACAGGGTCATGGAGAATCAGAAAGACCTGGTGGAAATCATGGTTAAATTGAAACCACTGGGATCGATCAAAGGGTAACCAACCTAAAAGAAAACCGCGTTAATAGTTGAATGCGGTCTTTATTATCAATTCTCTTTGATCGATGCAATCCGTTTACGTTTTTCGGTTGCATTTTCGATCTCATAGAAGATCCAGTACACCGTCAGGAAGAGCAGCAACCCTCCTGTGACCCAATAATAGATCTGGGTGATTTTCAACCCTGCGTCCGATCCTGCCAGGAGCGCGTGAACCAAAACGCTTCCATAGGTTAGGTAGGTGAAATAGTGAATGAAGCGCCAGACTTTCGAGCCAATGCGTTTACGCACGTAGAAACTGCCCAGTATGATCAGCCACAAATAAAAACCGATCTGACCGAGGCCCACCCCCAGCGGTCGATAAGTGGACGTGGTAAACGGAACCAAAATCTGAACAAGTTTGAAGTTTGAATATTGGTCACCCAACAGGATCAATCCATGGAACAGCCCAAATGCAATGCCGAGGATACTGACATACTGGTGCAGTTCATTTGTCTTGCCCAATCCAGGCCATCTGGCAGCCAGCTTGTTGGTCACCCCCACCCCAAGCACCATTGAGAACCACAGTAACCCGTACGCCACCAGTGCGCTCCCCCTGGAAAGATACCAGAAAACCTTGGGTTGGGTGGAAATAATGGATTGTGCCATTCCCGGTAAAACAAGCGGCAGAATGGTCAATCCCATCACCACACCCCAGATGGCCGCCAGCAGGTAGATAAAGAATGCCGCTGGCCCAATCTGAGGAGAAACGTCATCTATACTGTAATCTTGTCGTGTGTTGCTTTGCATGATTCTTTCCACCTGAATTGATCAAAATTATTGCTTTCGATGGTTCTGCCATCCTCCAGCACCAGCAAAAATGCGATATCCTTTGGCGAGTCCAACCTTTGCGTCTCGCTACTCCCAAGAATAAGACATTGTTTGCTATGTTTTTCCGCATCCATGACACTCGCAGCAATGACAGTGGCCGCAAGAACATCAGTATCTGCAGGCTTCTGGGTACGCGGATCGATCAGATGATGCTGCCAATGACCATTTACCTGCCAACGCCGGTAATCACGGCCTGAAGTGGCCACCCCTCCAGACGAAATCATCACCAACCCCAGGTTGGCCGAAGCATTCATTGGATCCGTAATCCCGATCGGCCAGGCACTTCCATCCTGCATCGGACCACTGACCGCGATGTCACCACCGCCGTCTACCAGCACAGGGGCATATTCCCTCAATATCAGCATGGTTTGATGAACAGCCCACCCTTTGGCAACACCACCAAAATCAAGGCGAAGTCCATGCGGAAGATTGATGGCATGATTGGATTCATCAAGTTCGATCTCCCGCACATTTGCAAGAGTTGGCAGCGGTTGCCGCAGCCAGCGATCGGCCGTATTGCCCAGGTCTTCAAAATTGATTGTGTATCCGGCAGCCTCAAGCGCATCCAGTACCGCAGGGGTGATAATTCCCTGCGTTTCTTGCTCAACCTGCAATGCCAGCGTGAGTACCTGCCAGAAGGTATCACTGACCTGTTGCCATTGACCTGAATGGCGGTTCACCTCGCTCAATTCTGAGGTCGATCGAAACCGACTGAGAGATTGTTCCCACTCTTCGAAGCGTTGCATAACAGATTCACGGAAATTCGACCAGAGATCCTTTTCGGAATCCATTGCCAGGAAAATTCGCGAACCCATTGCCCGGAACTCAGTTGTGATCATGGGCGCGATGACTTGGTATTCGTCACAGGGCTGGGTTGGTTCAACTGAACGATCTGGGTTGAGTTGTTTACCGGTGCTTGAGTAACCACTGGCAGTGATGAAATCGATGTATCCGAGGTGGGTACAGCCGCCGAATTTGCTGTCTGGAATGGGACAAGGGTCAGGATGGTTGGCAACGGAGAATCTGAGATCGTTGCTGCGGACGCCTGTGCGTCTTTTTTGCTGAAAACACCCCAAAGACCAACCGTCCCTGCAATAGACGCAGCGGCTAACATAAATTTTAATGAGGTGGATATGAAGCTTCTTTTTTTGGGTTGATGTGAATTCTGGTTCATGTAACGCTCCTATGTTATTCGTTGTCTTCATGTTCTGATTCATGGTTTGTGTTGGATGCCGGGGCTGGTTGCACCGCGATGATCGATCCGTATGCGTTGATGTAAACAATTTCACCATTCAGAAAAGTGACACGAAATGCAGCAACACCTCCATAGTAGCCACTGGCCACTTCAATTACCTGAGAATTCCCTACATAATTTATGGCTATTTGCGCAGCTTGCTGAGCTGTGACCGTATGGGATATCCCGCTGTAAAGGACACTGCCACTGTTCGCATCAATGTAGACCTTCCCATCCGCAAAAACGACCTCATACGCCACAGCTCCGCTGTAATTCACAAGCGTCGGAGCCTGGGAGGCCGTCTCACCCGTTTCGTTTTGAGCTATCGTCAATGCCTGGTCAGCCGATACATTATAGGCTGATGTCGTGGGAGAAGCTTGTCCCTGAGATTGAAGCGAGACGATCTGTTGGTTCGCCTTGCTGATAGCATCATTTGCCTGTGCGATCAGACTCTGGTATTGAGCTTCACGGGTGGCATAATACGCTGCCATTTGCGCGGCGTCAGAAGCCTGTGCGGCATTGTTTTTGGCTACCGTTGAGGTGACGCTATAAGCTACTGTAAGCATAATAACAGTAATAAATATCGAAGCAATAACAGTTATCTTAATTTTCATTTTTTTCCATATCAGTTATTTAAGACTATTTATATCAAATATACCTTAATTGTAGATTGGAAATTAGTGAATTTTTTCCAAAGAATTTCCAATGTTTGAAAAGTAAAATTGTGTGCGGAAGTGAAATGTATAATAGATGAAAATCAGGATGATCTATGAGAATTCTATTGATCGAAGATGATAAACGTTTGGCTGCGCTTGTGAGCAGTGTTTTGGAACAGGAAAATTTTAGTGTGGATGTTGCCAATGACGGCGATACCGGCCTTGAACTGGCATTACGTGGCGTGCATGATGTGGCCATTATTGACTGGATGCTGCCCGGACAGGACGGGCCAACGATTTGCCGTAAGGTTAGATCTGCCCGCCTGCCGACCGGGCTTCTCATGCTCACCGCGCGTGGTCAGGTGGAAGACAGGGTGGCCGGTCTGGAAAGCGGCGCGGATGATTACCTGACCAAACCCTTCGCTTTTGACGAACTGATCGCCCGCATCCATGCGCTGACACGGCGCATGAACCCGACCGCTATTGACTCATGGGAGTTACGGCGTGGCAGCCTGGTGATGGATATCAAAGCTCACAGCGTGCGGCGAGCCGAAAATGCCATCGACCTGACAAAAAAGGAATGGGACCTGCTTGAATTCTTTATGCGCCATCCCGGGCAGGTGCTTTCCCGCCAGGAGATCCTTGATTACGTCTGGTCGTACGAAAGCAATGTCCAACCCGAAATGGTGGATGTTTACATTTCATATTTACGTCAGAAATTAAATCTCGACGGCCGCAAGAATCCGATCGAGACCGTCAGGGGATTTGGGTACCGTCTTGATGAAACCATTGCTTAACCGCCTGCGCATTCGCCTGGTGCTGGTCTATCTGGCTGTTGGGATCGTGCTGGCCGCTGCCATCGGTGGGGGAACCTATGCCATGGTCAATTATTACCTGCGTCAGGTTAATGACGAAGCGCTGAAGCAAAAAATGGGGCTCCAGTTCGCCTCTCTGAACTTACCCATGCCGCTTGATCTTTACGTCGCTCTTATCAATGGTGATCTGATCAAGGCAGGGGAAGACCCAAGCACGGTCATCGCCCAAAACGATGAATTAATGGGAGGAACGACAAGTCTCGAAGATGATCCCTCCGAAAGGGTGGAGATCAATGAACTGGCTGATATCGAGGTAATCCCGCTTACCATCGAAGGAACACCAATCAAAGGTGCCGTAGTGACGAATACCTGGCTTCCCATCGATAAGGACGCCATATCCACAGCGATCGTCAATGGCTATGATTTTCGGACGATCAAATTGACTGACGGCACACCCGTTCGGGTTCTCACCTATCGAATCCCGATCACCAATGGCATTGGGTTGATCCAGGTGGCTCGGTCGTTGAAAGCACAACAATACATGTTGGATCAATTATTACGGGGAATGATCATTGTTGGGTTGATCTGCATTCTACTATTAGGTTTTGGAGCATGGCTGTCTGCCAGTCGTTCAATCAAACCCATGCAGCTTGCCTGGGAAAAACAACAAGCCTTCGTGGCAAACGCCAGCCACGAATTACGTACTCCCCTCACCCTCATTCACGCCGGTGTTGAAGTGGCGCAACGAAGCGCAACATCCGAAGCTCAAAAACAGGTTCTTGAAGACGTGATCTCTGACGCCAATCACATGACAAAACTGATCGAAAACCTGCTACTGCTTTCGCGTTTGGATGCTCACCACCTACCCCTCGAATTGAAACCACTTGCTTTACCGGAACTCTTTGAAGATACAATCCGCCAGAGCAACCGGGCTTTTTCGGTCAGCGATATATCGCTCAGTTACGAATCCGATCCCATCGAAGTCATGGCTGATGAGGTCAGGCTGAAACAGATCCTGCTTATCCTGATCGATAACGCCGTTCGCAACAACCATCCCGGCGGCTGGGTCAAATTAACAGCCTTTGCAAGAAAAGACATGGCTGTGATCGAAGTCAGTGATAATGGTGCTGGAATTCCTCAAGAACATCTGGATAAATTATTCGATCGCTTTTACAAAGTGAACGACCGTTCCACTCCCGATTACCGCGGCAGCGGATTAGGATTGTCCATTGCTCAAAGCCTTGTTCAGGCGCACGGAGGAACCATTGAGTTAGAATCCGAAGTGGGTGAAGGAACCACAGTCACCTTTACGATGCCTCTCACGCAAAAATCTCATGGAAACCAACCTGTTTCCAATATCGAATCATGATTCTCCAGCTTTTTTAATCTGCGAGCGCCCAATTAAGATAAAATTGAATCGATAATCGCGTAATGGTATTGAATACTACGAGACAGTTACATGGAGGGCTTTAATGGCTCAAGAGAGAACAAGGAAGATCGCGATCGCTGGCGCTTTAAGCGCCGTTACCATCCTTTTAGGAATTACCCACTGGGGATATATCACCTGGTTTAGCGCATTTTCATTCACCATCATGGCAGTTCCGGTCATTATTGGCGCGGTTCTCGAAGGTCCCTGGGTGGGCATGGGCATCGGGTTGATCTTTGGTCTGACAAGCATGCTACAAGCCGCCATTGCCCCCACGGCACCGGGTGATACCGTATTCACCAACCCGCTGATTTCAGTGCTGCCCCGTCTCGTGATTGGTCCGGTATCCTGGCTGGTTTGGAACTCTTTAAAAAAGATCCCGGTGGTCGGTTTAATCCTTTCCGGGTTGGCTGGCAGTCTTACCAATACTGTATTGGTCTTGGGAATGCTCGGTTTGTTCAAGATCTATCCCTGGCCTTTGATTGGCGCATCGGCAGTGACCAATGGCCTGCCAGAAGCCGCGATCGCCGCCGTGCTCACACTGGTGATCGTGGGAGTAACGCTTCAACTACAAATTGGCAAGAAAAAAGGTGCGGATTTGTAGAAACCAAGGACACGGAAACGTGTCCTTTTTTTATAACAAGATTGTCGTAAGGGTAAACCCAAGACCAATCAATAAAAACCAGGTGTCGCGAGGATTGTAAACTAGTTCGTAAATACTCGTCCGTCGGTCTTTTAGACCGTAAGCACGCGCGTCCATGGCCAGGGCCATGCTTTCAGCGCGGCGCAGGCTGGTAACAAAAAGTGGCACGATCAATGGAATGATCTTCCTGATCTGAGCGATCAGACCACTCTTACCGGTTCCCCACTGCGCACCTCGTGATGCCTGAGCCTTGGCAATCCGCTCCGCGGAAATAGCCAAAAGAGGCAGGAAGCGCAAGGTAATCTGGATCATCATCACCAGATCCATTGTCTTTATCCCAAGCCGGCGTAATGGAGAAAGTAGTAAATCCAGCCCAGTAATCATCTCGGAGGTAGAGACGCAAAAAGATGAGAGGCTCAAGCAAAAGATTAAATCAATGAATCGTAAAAGCATGATAATAGCTGAATTGAGTCCGGCCTGGGTGAGACGGATGATCCACCACGAGAATAGAGTTGCTGACTCTACCTGGGGATTAAAGAAAAGTAATTGCAGTAAAACGATTAGAATAAGGAAGGGCAAAGGAACAAGCAGCCCTTTGAGCATCACCTTCAGGCTGATCCTGGCAGCAAGGATTCCAATCAATAAAGCCACCAAAGCCACCAATAAACCCACTAATGATGGGGTGAAAGTAATCGCGACGAGCAACGCTGCGAAGACAATCAGTTTTGTGCGCGCGTCAACCCGATGCACGATGGATCCATTGGGAACATATTGCCCTATGGTCACCAGGGGCAGGAACTCGAACTGGTTCATTGTTGCCCCCCCGCCCGGAGATTTTGCAGACACTTTTCAACATTGGTGAAGGTGATGCATTCCGGTGAGAGCGGCCACCCTTTTTGCCTTAATGCCTGGGCGAAGAGCGCTCCCGGAGGAGCAATCAGATTGGCTTCCTCCATGAGAGCGGCGGAACCAAATATTGAGCTGACCGGACCACTGGCCAAACTGACACCATGGTCGAGCAGCGTCATGTGATCTGATAGGACGGCTATGTCATCCATGTTGTGCGAAGAGAGGAATACTTCCAAGCCATTTTCGTGCAAGCCACGCAGCGTTTGCAGCAAGTTGCTGCGCGACTGCGGATCCAGGCCAGCGCTTGGCTCGTCCAGAACAAGCAGCCCAGGGGTCAATGCCAGCGCGGAAGCCAGAGCCACCTTGCGTTTTTCCCCTCCGCTCAATGTCAAAGTGGAACGATCCTTGAACTCTTCAAAATCCAGCCCTACCTGTTCCATGGCGCTTCGTACCCGTTCGCGCAAACCATCCCTGCCGTAGAGCTGTTTTGGGCCAAAAGCGATCTCATCACCCACAAAATGCTCGAAGAAGAAAGCTTCGGGATTCTGAAAGACGATCCCCACGTAACGGCGCAGCGCGCGAATATCCACGTTGGGATCGTGTAGATCAAAATCGCCCACCTTTACCTTTCCAGATTGTGGCAGGTAGAGCCCATTGAGGTGCTGCAGAAGGGTCGACTTGCCGGATCCGGTGGCGCCAACCAGACCGTGCACCTTTCCCTTGTATGCCTGGAAAGACACTCCCGAAAGCGATTGGCTTTCGAAGGGCGTACCTGCCTGATACACGTGATTAAGATCGCTAACTTCCACCAAAACAGCATCATCAGAATGAGCAATGACAGCAACGGGTATGGATTTTGTTGAGGAATCGGGGTTGACCGGAATGGCAGCCATGATTTGTGCCATATCGGTGTACTGATTGGCAGGGATCGAGAAATATTTCTCAAGCAGGCGCCCGGCATGGAGAAACGCTGGGATTTCCAAATGGCAACGCTTCAAAAGAGCATCGTCTCTAAAGATCGCTTCCGGTTTGCCATCCATCACCAAATGGCCTTCATCCAACACAATGGCACGCTCTGCCAGGACAGCTTCATCCATTGAGTGTGTGATCATGATGATGGTAATGCCCGCCTGGTGTAAATTCCGCATACGGTTCAAGACAGCTCGTTTACCCATTGGGTCGAGCATGGCAGTGGTTTCATCGAAAATAATGCAGCGGGGCTGCATTGCCAAAACGCCGGCCAGCGCCACCCTCTGAATTTGACCGGCGGAGAGCAAATGGGGCGCTTTTTCGCGGTGATCCCACATTCGCACCTCACGCAGCGCGGCCTCGACGCGCGATTGGATCTCGTCCTGGGGCAGAGCCATATTTTCAGGGCCAAAAGCTGTATCTTCCAAAACGAGAGAAGAAACGATCTGATCTTCGGGGGATTGAAAGACCATCCCCACCAGTGATCTGATCTGGGGTAAATGAGCAGACTCAGAAGTATCCAATCCGTTGACAAGCACGCGGCCATGGGTTGGGGTGAACAAACCATTCAGGTGGCGAGCCAGGGTGGTCTTACCGGAGCCATTGGCGCCGATCAGCGCGATCCATTCTCCCTCGGTTACTCTGAATGAGACATCCTTCAATGCAGGAGGTCGTTTTTCGCCTCCCATCGGATGGCTAAATGTGAGATTGTCAATTTCAAAAAAATGAGTCATGGTTGTCCGCCTTGATTCAATCAAGGCAAACGAATTATAACGGATGTCAGCAGGGAGAAATGTCCTCCTTTCATTTATAATACGTCATAGGAAAAATTCATGACCACGCGAATGATGCGCCTCCCGCAGGGCGACCTGCCCTCTCCCCTCTTTTTGCCCGACGCTACCTTTGGGGTAGTGCGGTCGGTGGATAGTGAAGACCTAAAAGCTGTCGGCGTCGAAGCTCTGGTGATGAATACTTTTCACTTGATGCAGAAACCCGGCTCGGCCATCATCCAGAGCCTGGGTGGATTGCATAAGATGAGCCATTGGGATCGGTCGCTGGTCACCGATTCAGGTGGCTTCCAGGCGTTTTCGCTGATCCGACAAAATCCAAAATTCGGCAGCCTTCAGGAAAAAGGCATCATTTTTCAGCCGGAGGGCAGCCAGCGCAAATACCAACTCACCCCAGAAAAATCGGTACAACTGCAATTAGGGTTTGGCAGCGACGTGGTCATCTGCCTGGATGACTGCACCCACGTGGATGAGGGGTACGAGGAACAAAAAACTTCAGTCGAGCGTACTATCAAGTGGGCAAGGCTTGGAAAAAAAGAATTCACCCGCATCATTGAACAGAAGAAACTCAGTGAAGAATCCCGACCACGGCTTTACGCAGTCGTTCAGGGCGGTGGATATAAGGATTTGCGCTTGAAATGCGCCGAGGCGCTGCTCGAGATCGGTTTTGACGGTTTTGGGTACGGAGGTTGGCCGCTGGATAAAGAGAATCACCTGCTGACCGAGATCGTCGGGTACACACGGGAGATCATCCCCGTGGAATTTCCAATGCACGCGCTAGGGATTGGTCACCCTGAAAACGTTTTAACCTGTTTCGATCTCGGCTACGATATCTTCGACTGTGCCATGCCCACTCGCGACGCACGCCACGGGCGGTTGTATACCTTTGTCAATTCTCCCGATTCGGAGAACGGCGGATTGAGTGGGGATTGGTTGAAGTACCTTTATATCAACGATGAGGAACACATGCACCGCAATCGAGCCATCTCGGAACACTGCGATTGTCCGTGTTGCACCAATTACTCGCTGGGTTACCTGCATCACCTGTTCAAGATGGGTGATTCGCTCTTTATGCGTTTGGCTACTCTACACAACCTGCGCTTCATGACCCAACTCTGCGACCGCATCCGCATGAGGCAGGCATGAACTCGATCACCACTGAGATGGTGGATGAACTGGTGCGTCTGGTTCGACAGGGCGAAAAATACGCAGCCATCGATGAAAACACGATCGCGTCAATCGGCAAAGCCGAGCTGGCCAAACGCAGTTCGCTCAAGGAAGCGGTCAAAACAACGCGCAATAAACTGCACCAGGTGGGTGCTTCGTACCAGGAAAAACCCATTCCCTACGCTGCCTGGTTGGATCAATTGAGAGCTCTTCCCAAAGACTTATCTAATCCGATAACGCGAGAATTCCTGCGCATGAATATGCGCCTGCATGCCTCCACCTCAGAACGGTTGTCCATCCACGAAACATTCTTCAGGCAAGCCCTGGCTTCACTCGCGCCAATCCACTCGGTTCTCGATCTGGCTTGCGGATTGAACCCGCTTAACCTGCCCTGGATGCCGCTAGCAAAAGACTTTACATATTCCGCGTGTGATATCTATTCTGATATGACTGGATATTTGCAAGTCTTTTTCGATCATTTCGGGGTCAATGGCAAAGCCAGCTTGTGCGATCTGACCCAATCAATCCCCTCCGAACATGTTCAACTGGCGCTTTTACTCAAAACCATCCCCTGCCTCGAACAGGTGGACAAATCAGCGGGGAGACGCCTGCTCGAAGGATTGAACGCTGAAACCATCCTCGTCTCTTTTCCAGCACACAGCCTGGGAGGACGATCCAAAGGGATGGCGCGGAATTATGAAACACATTTCAATGAATTGATGGCTGGTCAGTTCGGGAAGGTCGAACGGTTCGAATTCCCAGGCGAACTGGCTTTTTTGGTGCGAAAATAACATGGCCAAGACTTCGCTGGATGCCGATTTCGTAATAGAACTGACCGCGAAACTGCTCGATTCACGAAAATATCGTTCGATGAAAATGCCGGCAGCCACGATCAACGACCTGATCACCCAGGCGCAGACTATCACATCAAACCCGCGCGAGGTGGAACAGATCGTGCGCGAAAAGCTGCACAACCTCACCGCCACCTACCTGGGTGACCCGGACTACGCTACCTATTCACAAAAACTGGATGAAGCCTGTCAAAAAGGCGACCCTACCGAGATTCGGCAGCTTTGCCGTGAGCTGTTGTCCAGCCACGCTTCCACGCGCGAACGTCTGCCCCTGCTCGATGACTTCTATCCGCGTCTGTTTACCCACGTCGGCAATCCAGCCACGATCATGGACCTGGCTTGCGCGCTAAACCCCTTCGCGCTGCCGTGGATGGGATTGAGCGCGGGAACGAGATATTATGCCTATGACATCCACCAGCCTCGCCTGGACCTGATCAACCACTTCTTCCAGTTAAACAACCTGGAACCGCTGGCAATCAACCAGGACATCCTGGTGAACCCTCCACAGATCGAATGCGATGTCGCGTTCTTTTTCAAGGAGGCACACCGATTTGAGCAACGCCGACACGGCTGTAACCGTGAATTCTGGCAGAGCTTAAAATGCAAGATATTGCTGGTCTCTCTACCCACCACCAGCCTGACCGGGAAACACCCCAAATTGGAACAGCACAGACGTCTGGTGATGGAGACAATCGCAGGCTTGCCGTGGAAGGTCAGTGAGATCGAATTCAGTAATGAAATCGTCTTCTGTATCGAGAAGTAAAATGAAGCGAAAGAACAAAAAAACCACGCCTGAGATCACCCCTGAAGAAGCACTGAACCAGTCGATGCGGTGCTTCGAGCCGCTGCTATCTGCAGAAGAGTTCCGCCTGCTGCAAGACGAAGTCAAGCGTCCATTACTGCCGGCGATCCGCATCAATCCGCTCAAAGCAAAAACTGGTGCTATTGAGAGTTGGCAACACCGGTATGTCTGGCAGATCGAATCGATCCCCTTCTGCAATAATGGATATCGGGTGGATGACAGTCGGGGCACCCCGGTGAGTCAAACCCCGGAGCACCGCCTGGGATATTACTATATTCAAGAAGCTGCTTCGATGCTACCGCCAGAACTTTTCACCTTTGCCGCGGAAGAACCCGGGTTGACCCTCGACCTGGCCGCCTCGCCTGGGGGTAAAACAACTCATCTTGTGGCACGAGGCATGGACCACGGGTTGGTGATGGCCAACGACTCCAGCCAGGGACGCATCCCCGCGCTGCGCATTGTGCTGCAAAACTGGGGTGCAATGAACACCGCCATCAGCCAGTTCCCCGGTGAGAAATTCGGCGCATGGTTCTCTGAAACTTTTGATCGTGTGCTGATCGACGCGCCTTGCAGTATGCAAGGGCTTCGCGTGGCAGAAAGCCACGATCTACGCCCGGTGACCGAGAAGGAGAGCCTGCAACTGGCCAAACGCCAGACTGCCCTTCTCACCAGCGCGCTACAGGCTGTGAAGGTTGGCGGTGAGGTAGTCTACTCCACCTGCACGCTGCTGCCAGAAGAGGATGAAGGGGTCATTGACGCGGTGCTACGCCGATTCGGGAAAGCTGTTGAGGTGCAGAGAATCCCAATTTCGTTGCCTGCTGAAATGACGGGCATTGTCCGATATGGAGAATTGGATTACCTGCCCGAGGTTGCCGGTTCGTTACGTTTATGGCCTCACCGTCTGCATACAGCCGGCTTCTTCGCCTGCCTCCTCAGAAAAACAACGAGCCTGGATTTGCCCAATACCAATCCACCCAGCCGTCCATTAGAAAGAACGGGATTCGAGATTGTGACCAACACAAAGGCAATCGAGCAATCACTCGAAGGGGAATATGGATTCTTTCTCTCGGATTTACTCGCTGAATACAATATGACCGTCATGAAACGGTATGAGAAGCTTTTCCTCTTCCCCAACCGCGTGCTGGCTCAGTTCGCCTCCCTGCCGCTGGAATCGACGGGGATACTGTTGGGAGAAGCGATGGATGGGTCTGTGATCCCCTCACACGATCTGGTGGTGAGGTTTGGGGATCGGTTCACAAAAAACATCACGAATCTGGATGAGCAACAAACCGCGACATTCGCGCGAGGTGAAGACCTTTTTGATCTTGCAGCCAGTGGAGAAAATAAAGGAAAAACCATTGTCGTGCGTTCAGCAGATGGATTGGTACTCGGTCGGGGGAAGCTCCTCAAAGACAGGTTGAAGAACCTGCTACCCCGCCGTCTGGTTTGATCTCATTTCCATGTCACCGCGTTCGTAGAGGACCAACGCTGCAGCCGCCATCGCGGCTGTCTCCATGCGCAGGATTCTGGGTCCGAGCGTTACCGGAATAAACCCTGCCAATTTCGCGCTGTTTACCTCATTTTCAGAGAATCCCCCCTCCGGCCCCACCAACAAGGCTACATCCGCTGAGGTCTTCTGCGCGAGGGCAGCACGCAACCCGACACCCTTTTCCTCTTCCCAGGGGATAAGGCAGCAACAAGTCGCTAATTCCGGGAGTTTCAGCGCGTCTTCAAAATGAAGCACCGCCCGCAGTTCAGGGACCAGCCCGCGGTGGGATTGTTCAGCCGCTTCCTGCAGGATGCGTTGCCAACGTTCATACTTACCCTCCACCTCTCGGGCGGATTGTACCAAACTTCTACTGGAAATGACTGGAATGAAGGTAGCAACGCCGATCTCGGCGCACTTCTGCAAGATCCATTCGAACTTTTCACGCTGAGTCAGGCATAAGAGCAAGATCAGCTTCGTGCGGGGTTCTGTAGCGGATCTTAATTGCGCCACGACCTCACCTTTGGTTGAATCTGACGACACATCAGTGAGTCGCACGCGATACTCCATCCCCATGCCATCCAGCGCGATCACCTCTGTACCTGGCTTCAGGCGTAACACAAGGTGAATCTGACGACCTATCTCGTTTGGGAAAGTGACCAAAGCGCCTTCAAATGAGGAGGGTGGCAAAAAAAATCGATGCATGGAAAATCCAAAAAATCAAGATAATCCGATTATACTTGCGGTCATGATGAATGAAGACAAAATATCAAATGAAATAAAAACCAATCAACGCACTCACGGTTTCCATTACCTTGACCTGGTGATGGCCTTGTTTGTAACAGTTCTGATCATCAGCAACATCGCGTCATCGGCAAAGATCATCGACTGGGGTGTGTCGATCTTCGGCCTACGCCTATCCTTTGATGGCGGTACCATCCTGTTCCCGATCAGCTACATCTTCGGCGACGTGCTTACTGAAGTATATGGCTTCAAACAGTCGCGCCGGGTGATCTGGACAGGGTTTGCCTGTCTCGCGCTCAGCGCCCTGGTGTTGTGGCTGGTGGGTATCATGCCGGGTGAAGCCACATGGCAATCTATTACTGGGCAAACAGCGTATAACAACGTCCTAGGCGGCATGATTAGTGGTGGAATTGTGCTTGCCAGCCTTTCGGCTTACCTGGCTGGCGAGTTCACCAACTCGGTCATCCTGGCTCGCATGAAAGTGCTGACCAAAGGTAAATGGCTATGGTCACGAACCATCGGCAGCACGCTGGTAGGTGAAGGGGTTGATTCATTGATCTTTATCGGAGTCGCCAGTCTTTTTGGGGTGTTCCCCTGGGTGATCTTTTGGTCGTTGGTGGTGACAAATTACATATTTAAAGTGGGCATAGAAGTGCTGATGACCCCCGTCACCTACTGGGTGGTAGCCAAACTAAAACGCGCGGAAAACGAAGATTATTACGATACGCATACCCGGTTCAACATCCTGCCTGCGCGTTAATCAGCTTCTTTCGCTATCTCCCCTGCGCCACCGATCACTATGCAATACTCGCCGCGCGGGGGTTCTTTTTTAATTTGCTCAAGCAACTCGCTCAGTTTTCCACGCATCACCAACTCGAACTTCTTTGTCAAATCGTTGGCGATGGCTGCCTGCCGGTCGCCGTAGACTTCGATGGCGTCTGCGAGAAAATCATCCAGACGATAAGGACTTTCGTAGAACACGAGCGTGTGTGGTGAATTCTGATCTACTGCCAACCAGCGTTTGCGTGGGCCGCTCTTGCGCGGTCCGAAACCGCGAAAAGTAAAACTATGCACCGGTAATCCTGAAAGCACCACCGCCATGATCAGCGCGGTTGGCCCGGGGATGGCTGTCACCGGAATGGATTCGGCAAGTGCTGCCCGAACCAGGATGAAACCAGGATCAGAGATGGCAGGCGTTCCCGCATCGGTGACCAACCCGATCGTTCTGCCCGCTGCGAGTTCACTCATCACTTTGGGGAGGGCTTTTTGTTCATTATCTTCTCTGAAGGAGAATTGCGGCTTTTTAATACCGAAGTGATTCAGCAAAAACCCGGTTTTCCGAGTATCTTCGCTCACCACCAGATCGCATTCTTTTATCGTATCGAGGGCGCGTTGGGAAATATCTCCCAGATTGCCAATCGGAGTTGAAATCAAGTAGAGCATCTGAACCTCTTCCTAATTTAAATACATTGGCAGTATAACACGCGTTATGAATTATTTACTTGTATTCCCATGCTGTCATGCTATAATTTTATTACGCTGGTATACTAATTGAAATTGAATAGACTAACCGGATTATTACCTTTATTCGTAAAGTATTGGATCACACTGAGCAAATAGGAGTCGTGGGAGATGGAACAAGGAAACTCCATAGAAGAACGCAGCATCCTTACCGGTAATGGTGTCGATCTGGACAACCTACAACAAAAAGAAAGAAAGACAGTTCTGGTCATCGATGATGAACCAGATACAGTGACGTTGATTAAACACATCTTCATCAGCAGTGGTTTCAACGTATCCGGCGCGAACGGCGGGAAAGAAGCACTTGCTAAATTCGCTGAAGTCAATCCATCAATTGTCCTGCTTGATCTGCTCATGCCAGAAATGAACGGCATGCAGACGCTTGAAGAAATCCGCAAGATCAGCGATGTTCCCGTAATCATTCTATCCGCAGTCGATCGCAAGGATGAGATCGTCAAGATGCTGCACGCGGGCACGGATGATTACATCACAAAACCGTTCAATACCGATGAAATCGTCGCGCGTGTAAACACCGTACTGCGGCGCGCTGAAAAACAAGCCACAGTTAGTGCACTTTCTTTCCCCGACGTCAACCTGACCATAGACCTTAAGACATACGAAGTCACCTATCACGGGAAAAAGATACAGTTGACAGGGAAGATGTTTGAAGTGCTCGCCATCCTGGCCAGAAACGCGCCCAAGGTGGTGAACTACAACGATATTGCTGAAGAAGTTTGGGGCGAAAACTCCACTTCGATCCGCAACAGGTTGAAATACCTGGTGTACTTGTTACGTAAGGAATTTTTGGACATCGACGAGAAGCAGGAGATCATACAAAACATCGATCGCCTCGGCTATAAACTGATCACTAAATAGGAAAAATCGAGGTTGATGAAGAAATTACGGTAATCATGATCGATCAGGGAGCGATGACCCAGGTACTTTAATTGGTCGCTTTCTCTGCGCTATCAGGCAGAGGGGGTACCTGGCGAGCAGAGAGCGAAACCGGCCCCATAGGCTGGTTTTTCATATCTTAGCGAGGATAATATGACCATAAAAAATGATACCGCTCTGGAGAATACAGTTGCTGAAGGCGTTGATCTCGATCGAGTGAACGAACAAGGACGACGGAAATTACTGGTCATCGATGATGAACCCGATACCGTAACACTCTTGAAACAAATCCTCCTGCGCGAAGGGTATGATGTAGCCGGTGCTGCAAACGGCAAGGAAGCACTTGGTAAAATGGCTGAAGTGCAGCCCTCGTTGATCTTGCTTGATATGATGATGCCCGAAATGGACGGCTGGCAGACCATCGACAAAGTGCAGGAGATCTCTGATGTGCCAATCATTATCCTATCGGCAATGAACCAGACTGACAGCATCATCAAGGCACTGCAAATGGGCGCCGATGATTACATCACAAAACCTTTTAACCAGAAGGAAGTCGTGGCACGCATCGAATCGGTGCTACGCCGCTCCGGCAACCGCAAGAAGCTGGACCGGATCGCTGTGGAGAACCTTGGTCTGGTGCTTGATCTGGATACCCATGAAGCTTTCTTGAACGGCAAATCCATCCAGCTTACCGGCAAGATGTTCGAAGTGCTCTACATGCTCATCCAAAACGCACCGCGGTTGGTCCCTTACCAGGAATTGACCGAGAAAATCTGGGGCAAGGATTCTCCTGCCATCCGCAATCGTCTCAAATACCTGGTCTATCTGCTGCGCCAGGAATTCGAGAGCGTCGGCGCGCAATCCAACATTATCGACAATATCGGTCGCCTGGGCTACAAGATCAACAGTCATTAATTATTATTACAATCCATAACCCATATCTCCTCCCGGACTCAGTTATAATAGCCGCTGGAGTTGATATGGCCATTTCCCCTACCCGCGACCGGTTACCCGGTGAACAAAAAACTGAACGCCCGCAGCGCCGCCCCGATTGGATCAAGGTCGGTGTGCCGGGCGGTGACTCCTACGCGCAATTGCAAGCGCTGATGCGCAAGAAAGCGCTGCATACCGTGTGCGAAGAAGCTGCCTGTCCGAACATGGGTGAATGCTGGAACAGCGGCACCGCCACTTTTTTGATGCTCGGCGATGTGTGTACCCGCTCCTGCCGTTTTTGCGACGTGAAACACGGCATGCCCACCGTACTCGACTGGGAAGAGCCTGAACGGGTGGCACAGGCGGTCAAAGCCATGGAACTCAAGCACGCCGTAATCACCAGCGTCAACCGGGACGAACGCCGCGACGGCGGCGCACCGATCTTTGCCAGCGTCATCCGCCGCATACGCGAATTGCAGCCGGGCTGCTCGGTGGAGGTGCTGATCCCGGATTTCAAAGGCAGTCTGGAAGCTCTGAAGATCGTGATGGACGCGCGCCCGGAAATTCTCAACCACAACGTGGAGACGGTTCCATCGCTGTTTAAAACTGTGCAGCCCCAGGATCACTATGAGTGGTCAGAGTTTATTCTCCGACATGCCAAACAGCTCGATCCGGACGTATTGACCAAGTCAGGCATCATGGTGGGTTTGGGCGAGACGATGGACGAGATTAAAGCGGTGATGCGTGACCTGCAAAGTTGGGGAGTCGATATTTTGACCATCGGCCAATATCTGCAACCCAGCCGCAAGCATATCGCCATTTCGCGGTATTACACACTGGAAGAATTCGCAGAACTGAAGCAGTTCGGTTTGGCAATCGGTTTCAAATGGGTGGAAAGTGCCCCGCTGGTACGGTCATCGTATCACGCGGTGGAACAGGTTCGCGCCCTCAGCGCGGTGCACCGTGACTTATACGGGTAATGTTGTTGTAAATTCAAAAATCATTGAGCGAAGCAATTCAGTTTGGAGGTTGCTTCGCTCACAAAAACGTTCGCTCGCAATGACACTATAGGAGCCTCACCGCTTTTACCGCGATATCGAACAACAATTGGCGCGCGGAATCACGGCTGATCCAGTCGCGCAGGTCCCAACCATCTGGGATCACCAGGTCACCGCCGTAAACGATCTGCCCAAATTTGATCTCGCGGAATTGCGCAACGGCAAAAAAGGCAGCCGCTTCCATTTCGACGACCTCGCAGCCCTCTTCCATGCGCTGCTTGCGCTTGTTGCGAGTCTCGCGGTAGAAGGCGTCCGTCGTCCAGGTTTTCCCCAGCAGATAATCCACTCCTGATTCATTGCAAGCCTTTTCAAGCGCCATGACGGCATCTTCATGCGGTTTGGCCTCTCGACTCAACGGAATGTAGTGATATGAGGTGCCCTCATCGCGCACCGCGGAGGTCAGCACCACCGGATGACCAGCAACGATATCACGGTTGAGCACGCCGCAGCCGCCGCAGGCAATATATTTGGTCACACCGCACGCGATCAACTCTTCAAGGAAGGCAGTTGCCATTGGAGCGCCGATTCCGGGATGCAAAACAGTCACCGCGTCAGAATTGCTGCCATAACGATAGACCGGATTCAAACCGCATTCGGAACTGAGATTCCCAAGCAGGGTCAGTTCGCCTTTCGCCACCAGTTTATCGATTACGTCCTTAAAAAAGCAAAGCACCCCTCGTGCCGGTACGAGTGTCCCCACGCCAATGGCGAAGGGATCGGGCATGGTGATCGAGCCGCGGTCAGTATCAAATTCGAGGATGGGTGCGTTTTTGTTCATTCTTTATCCTTTTATGGCAGCTACGTAATCACTGCCAAATTTCGTTTCAAATTCCTTGAGGGCATCACTGGCGATCCAGCGCGCGGACTTGCTGCTTTGCAGCAAGATCCGTTTGGCACAAGCCACCGCGTCTGCGCGCAGACCGGGGCGAAACTTGCCCAGATTGCGTAGCGCCCAGTTGACCGCTTTCTTGACAAAGTTGCGCTCGTCCCCAGCGGCGGCTTCAATAAGCGGAAAATACGATTTTACCTTAACATCCGGGAGGTCTTTACGGTGGATGGAGAGGGCGGCGATCATGGCAAAGGCAGCGCGGCGGACAAACTCATCTTCGCGGGTGGCCCAAAGCGGGATAACCTGTTCGCAATATGCTGTGTGGATAAAAAGCTCGTCGGTGGTTTCGTCGCAGATGTCCCACGATTCGAATTGGCTCACCCACGACTCCATCTGTTCCAGGGTTACCTTTGCCGGTTCATCCACCAACGCAGCCAGGATCTGCGCCTCGTGAATACCTGAATTCCATAATTGCTGCGCCAATTCGTGATCGTGAATCCCCCGCGCCAACCTGCGAATATCGGTGACGGAGACGCCAAGCTGTTCTCCGCCGCGGATGGCAAAGCGCTGCTGCCCGGCCACGTTTTCAGGTGTGCCCATGGCTCGGAGTCGCGCGATCAGTTCATCACAGGTAGGGGTCATAGTTGATCCATTCTATATCTTTTTCTTTAGCAAAGCGTTCTGCCATGGTGGCCAGTGCCTGAGGATTGTTATCCACCAGGATGAAATTTCGTCCCAGTTCCAGGCAGGCCGCGCCGGTGGTCCCGCTGCCGGCGAAGAAATCGAGTACCAGGTCGCCCGGGTTGGACGAGGCGATGATGATGCGGCGCAGGATGCCCAGTGGTTTTTGGGTGGGATAACCGGTCTTTTCCTTGCCGTTGGTGGGGACGATGGTATGCCACCAGGTGTCCGTTGGTGTTTTCCCGCGAGCCGCTTTTTCCGGTCCCACCAGTCCGGGGGCCATGTAAGGGATGCGCTCGATCTCGTTCACGTTGAATATGTAATTTTCCGGGTCTTTGGCATACCACAGGATGTTATCGTGCTTGGCTGGCCATTTCTTCTTCGTTCGGGCGCCGTAATCATAAGCCCAGATGATTTCGTTCAGAAAGGAGGAGCGACCGAAGATCTGATCAAGCAATACCTTGCAGTAATGCACTTCGCGGTAATCAATGTGAAAATACAAACTACCATTGGATTTGAGTACACGGCGGGTTTCGATCAGACGCGGTTCAAGAAAAGCCAAAAAGTCATCAAACAAATCGTTGTAAGCCTTTGACCCCAGCTTGACGGTCTGGTAGCGGTTACCAGCAAACCCAATGCGGTCGCCGTTCTCCGAGCGCTCGGTACGCAATTGCGTGCGCGCCTGGGCGTGCCCGGTGTTGAATGGCGGGTCGATATAGACGAGATCCACCGATTCCGAGGGAAGAGACTGGAGGATGGCAAGGTTGTCGCCGTAGTATATGAGATTGGAAGACATGGAAATAATTCTAGCAGAAGAAACAATAATCGTCTTAGGAATTCTTGAATTGACGAATACGAATGTTGTTTCAAATATTCAAAACCAAGCGGAATGCGATCATATAAATGTCAATAATTGACATCTGCCAGGAATGTGCCTATACTACAACTCGATCTTAAAACTACCCATTTGGAGGAAACGATGCAGACACCACCGAATTACCAGCAATACCAACCCAATTTCCAGCCCTACCCTCCCGCTCCCAAACCCAGGGACAACAATTCGATCCTGGCTATCATTGCTCTGGCAGTCGCAGGGCTCGCCTTGATCCTCGCGATCATCGCCAGCATTGGCGCGTTTAGTAATAAATCCGCAGCTTCATCAGTCTCATTCAGTGTTGAAAACTTTGAACAAAAAAAGATCGAGTATGAATACCTGGAAGAGACTGCATATTCAGGTGAAGGCAATGTTTATACAGACGATCACGAAAATACATATCTGGTTGTGCTCAAGCTGACAATCACCTCTGGGGGTGGCGCGGATAGCAACAAAACTTCCTACCAAATGGTTCAGGTCGTCAATGGTAAAGGAGAATTCTCGACCTATGATTATGGTGATAACAGCAATTACTCCGAGCCAAAATATAAATTTGATATTGTTGGATACGTCAAACTCGAGCAACCTGAAGATTAGCCACCTGTTTCAATCAAACACCCGGAAGTAATCCTGCCGGGTGTTTTTATCTCGCAAGTGGGCCTGTTATTCTCCTATTATTTTGACGAGAACGCGTTTACGCCTCCGGCCGTCAAATTCACCGTAAAAAATCTGCTCCCATGGGCCAAAATCAAGCTGACCGCCGGTGATGGCCACTACCACCTCCCGGCCCATAATCTGACGTTTGAGGTGCGCGTCGCCATTATCCTCTCCGGTCAGATTATGTTGATAATTCTGCAACGGCTCGTGTGGAGCCAGAATCTCCAACCAATGGGCATAATCCCGATGCAATCCCGATTCGTCGTCGTTGATGAACACCGATGCTGTAATATGCATGGCGTTGACCAATACCAACCCTTCCATCACTCCACTCTCGCGGACCGCCCTGCTCACTTCGTCGGTGATATTGACAAAACCCACGCGGGTAGGGAGTTCAAACCAGAGTTCTTTTCGATATGATTTCATATTTCCTCGTGTTCAAAAGGTTATCTTTCTGTGAAAACAAATGACGCCAAGATCATTGGCGTCATCATGTACAAAGAATAGATAATTATTTCGGGTTCTCCCAGTATCGCATCTGGTCAAATTTGACCGTATACTCGGAGGTCTCCCCGGCTCGGACAAAAACTCCGAAGAAGCCAGCATCAAATGATTTATCGCTGGCAGAAGCGATTTGTTCGCCATTCATGTAAAGAGTGAAAGTATCCTTTTTTACCATAACTCCCAGGCGATTTGTCTGATTGGCTCCGGTATTGATCAGCGAGGATTGCCCCCAGGGAACAAGCACGGTAGCCAATCCGTTCGGGCTGACCTTGCCATCCCATTTCCACAGGCGATAGTAACCATCGCATGTCACTTCAAACAAGTATCCCTGCGATGGGTCCTTCAAAACAGGCACCCGAAAAATGATACCGTATGAATCCTTGCCTGAGCAATTCCCAGAGTCAGCGGTAAGTTCGATATAGGTATCAGTTTGTTGAGCAATCATGGGCAAGCGCCAGCCAGCGAACTTGGTTAAACCGGTCATCTGCATTTTGCCGTTATTGAAGACCACTTTCAGATACTGATCCTGGTCCGTCGGCCAACCCCAGTTATCGGCTTTACTCATGTCGTCCACGCCGGAGGGGGTTCCTAACCGGGCCGCGGGGTCATTCGATGAGACGGTTGGAGTGAGGGTCGCTGTTGATTCAGGCTCTCCAGTGGGTTTGGCTTCGGTCGCTGCAGCGGTTTCTTCCGCTTCAGGAGCGTCAGTCTCCTCTTGGGTAACTTCCAGCGTGGCTGTCGCGGTCGGTTCGATCGTTTCCTCAGTTGGCAAGATCACGACAGTGGCGGTCATGGTTGGAGTGGGAGGAAATACGATCTCAGTGGTTGGCGTAGTCATGGTTGCGAGTAACTGCGCCACACGCGTGGCCATTTGTGCGTCGCTCATCGGAGCTTCAGTCGCGGCTCCACCGAGGATATCGCAAGCTGATAAAAGAAATACCAGAGCGATCAACACGGGAATCAATTTTTTCATCTTCTTTCCTCCAGGGACCGAAAACTGCCTTAACCCATCGGTCAGGCAGCCTTGTATCCAATCTTTCGTAATAGTTGTTTACGCCAATTGATATCCTCGCCACCCTCGATACCTTTAGGTTTCTCTCCATCAAAGACACCCAAAATGGCACGTCCCGTTCCATTATCTGCCAAGACAACTTCAACCGGATTGGCGGTGGCGCAGAAAATGTGACATACCTCAGGGAGACTTTTGACCGCGTTGAGTACATTGATGGGGTAATACCCCTCGGCAAGGAAAAGGATAAAGCTGTGACCGGCGCCAATTCGGGAGGCGTTTTCCTGAGCAAGTTTGATCATTGCTTCGTCGGTTCCCGAATAACGAATCAGGCAAGCGCCTGATGCCTCACAAAATGCCACCCCAAATTTAATCCCCGGCACGCTGTTCACCATGGCTTCATGGATATCTTCCACGGTCTTGATGAAATGCGACTGACCAAGGATGAAATTGATCTCCTCAGGTTTTTCGATTTTGACAGTTTGCAGTTCCATCTGTACTTCTCCTCAATATTTCCTTCATTTTACTTCGAGCCAGCCGAGATATGCAAACAAAACAAGCTCCGGATAACGTTCATGGTGCAATATTTGTACCAGTATTCGCGGATCGCGTACTGAAAAGATAGGGTAAAATTGGTGCGTATTCAGAAAGGATTCCCCTTTGTTTGAAATCACCTTCCTTGGCACTTCCGCATCCGCCCCATCCCCCAAACGCAATCTGCCGGCTTATTTAGTACAGCACGACGAGTACCGCTTTTTGGTCGATTGTGGCGAGGGCACGCAGCGGCAAATCCTGCAATCGGGAGTGGGTTTCAAACGGCTGAGCCGCATTCTCATCACTCATGGCCACCTGGACCACATCCTGGGGTTAGCCGGGCTGCTTTCCACGTTCATGCGCTGGGAATCGATCGAACAACTTGAGATCTACGGCGGACCCGCCGCGCTTGATCGAATACACGATCTGCTCTTTAGGGTCGTCTTACGAGGCGCCAAGCCGCCGATGCCTGTGGAGCTCATCCCGGTGACAAATGGAGTCTTTTTCGACGCGCCTGATTTCACCATCAGCGCTTTCCCGGTGCAGCACCGCAGTCCTGATTGCCTGGGGTATCTCTTTGAAGAAAAATCGAGGCGTCCATTCTTGCCCGAGAAAGCCGAGGAACTCGGCATCCCCAATGGCCCGTTGCGCCACGAGTTGGTGCAGGGTAAACAGGTGATCCTCGCCAACGGGCAGGTGATCACCCCCGAAATGGTGATGGGGGAATTGCGCACGGGCACACGCCTGGCAGCCCTGGGTGACTTGGGCGAGACCGACAGCCTGGTGAATTTACTCAAGGGCGTGGATGGCATGGTGATCGAGTCCACCTACCTTGACGAAGAAGCCGGGATGGCCAAAGAATTTGCCCACCTTACCGCCAAGCAAGCCGCCACTTTCGCCAACCAGATTGGCGCGCGGCAATTGATCCTCACCCACCTGAGCCGGCGTTACCGCGATAAAGATGTGTTAGCTGAAGCTCAGGAGGTTTTCCCGGATGTAAAAGTGGCTCACGATTTCGATACCTTCACGATCAAAAGGGATGAACAGCAATAAGTAGTCAGATAAAAAGAAGAAGGCTAGGCGGAAGGCAGCCTTCTTCTTTTTACCAAAATCAATTATCTAAAAATAATTGGAATCACCCAACCTCGATATCGATACTATCAATATGCCCCTTTACCGCGTAAAACGATCCAGATCGTTTTGATCAGTATTGAAATATCCAACCATAAAGAGTAATGCTGTATATAGTATAGGTCTTGATCAATATTCAGGTGCATGGGTTTATCACTGCGCCCTTGAATCTGCCACCATCCGGTCACCCCTTGCGGAACCGAGAGCCTTGCCCGTTGCCAGTGCTCATACTTTTCAACGATGAAAGGCAATTCCGGTCTCGGGCCAACCAGACTCAACGTTCCGCGCAGTACATTAAAGAACTGGGGTAGTTCATCGAGGCTATACCGTCGTAAGAATCGTCCCAGGCGGGTAACCCGTGGGTCATCTTTCGTTGGTGGTTTCAAACTTTTAGTGCAACAAGATCATTAATTACTTCATCAGGTTTAAGATATTCAAGAACAGCTCTAGGTCTATCATTTAGCAATCGCTGAACTCTTTCAATCTCGCTAACCGGAACCAT